>Ga0307512_10002127_pt1 | contig 25998 bp, 33 predicted proteins | sample 14_EM_MG_FD_200267 | JGI IMG/M metagenome (GOLD analysis project Ga0307512, IMG submission 200267) | Populus trichocarpa ectomycorrhiza microbial communities from riparian zone in the Pacific Northwest, United States - 14_EM | ecosystem: Host-associated > Plants > Roots > Unclassified | place... | reverse complement strand
GCGCAGGATGAGCCGCCTGCACCTAAATGTGCAGTGTCTTGAGAGATGACAATCTGTGTGCACAGCGTCCACTGATTCAAAGCCAAAGAAAACATGATGAGAATGAGGTAAACTGAAATAGATAGTGCACTATGAAGAAGGGTACATGCGCTTCGGTGGTTTATTGTCGCTGTTGAGGCATGCCTGAGCTGGAATGAGACATTCATAATGAGTCACAGCCTGCCAAAGTTGAATCATACTCCAGGACATACCCAGCAGCGAAAGGTGCAGCTTTGCCATGAATACCTGAGCCGTGTCTCAGTCTCCAATGCTCTAGGATGCCGATCTGAGGTGTGCCCAAATGACTATGATATTCCTGCACAAGCTACGGCTTTGCCACAAATAAGTGAGCTCATGTCTCATATTCGGACACAGGAACTCAATAATCGTGTAGACTGTATTGATTGAAGAATGGGATTGGTAACTATGCAGTGACGGTGATGATAATATGTGCCCAGGACTCTCCGGTGCATCTGAACTATGCTCATATGCCGGCAATAGCTGCGGGATTGCCACGAATAAGCGAACCGTGTCTCAAATTCTGCCACAAGTATTCAATAGCACCTAGACAGTCTCCTTGCCAAATTGGATTGGCAAATATGTGGTGCTGGATCTGTCATAACGCAACTCAAAACATATGCCGATAATTCTCTGGTGCACCTGAACTTTAATCATATGTCAGCAAAGGCTGTGGCTTTGCCCGGAATCAGCAAGCCGGCGTCTCATATTCTAACCCAGCTATTCAATATCGCCATGACTTACTTTATTGCCAAATTGGATTGCCAAATCTGCAGTGGGCGATCTATCTAATCGAGACTCTTGACATATGGCCGGTGTTCTCTGGCGCGCCTGAAGGTGGGTGAATTGTGCTTTGTTCACTCTTTGACTTCAAAATGTGTATGTGGCCACAGGTTTCCAGTGCACCTCGGTATAAGTACTGACGAATGATTCGAAGCCCTTCGCTGCATCATTCTCAAAATTTGAATCTGGTCATTTATCCCCAGATAGGCCTGCCTGGGAACTTGTAATGAAGCATATCAATTGACTTTATCTCTGATTAGTCATTAATCATAATAATCAAGAACGCCACTGAAATCCCACTCGAGCAATTCCTGATTAAAGATACCACAACTCCAACATCAGAGAATTGATTGGCTTTGAATTAACAGAGAGACAGGATTCATATATGCAGTGGAGTGTGCCTTACAAATGAGCTTTTTGACTATATGTATCTGTTAAGCAGATTACATTGGTTGAATGTCTAAAGAGGCATACCTTGATGAAGTGTTCTTAACAATCCAAGATGATAGCTCATCTGACTAAAAAGTCTCTCCGTTCTCTGTCAGCCGCTTTGTATGGTCCTCACTAAACTCCACAATCCGGTAAATCATCGACGTCGTGATGTTCGATCGACTCATCAAGCCGTGCAGGACTTTCATTTGGGCCACTCCAGATTGTTGCTGAAGATCACTCGCGCGGTTATCATAGCCACCAGGCGCTGCATTCAGTAACCATGTGTGTCGTACTCTATTTTGCCCTAACCGGACAACAGGTGCAAATGCCTGCTGCTGCTCGTTCAATACACAGAACTTCTGAGTTATTACGACAACATTTGCTGCAGTAAAATTGAGGCCGGTCCTGCCCACTTTGGGTGTTGTTAGGAATACCGAGGCGTTGCGTCAAGTCTGGAATTTGAGCTGTATTTCTGTTCGTACATCATTGCCCATTTCTGCCTTCATGTGGGATATATTCACATGATCTGCATAATACTTTGTTAACCACCACTCCAAATGACGAACTTGGCCAGGAAGAGGACAAAATACCACCGCTTTTTGTGGAGGAGGAGCACTGGGGAGAGCATTTTCATGTATGTCTTGTTCCGGAGAGAGCACCTCGCTTAATGGGTCATTCTAGACAGGTTTGGGATACTCCCCAAGCTCGTTGACAAGAATTGGCAAATATGTCTCTCTCAGCCATCGCAAAATCAGAGAATCCACCTAGCTATTGGGTGGCCATTCATCATACCATTGTCCTGAAACATCGTTGCAATCCTCCGTGTTTCCCAACACTAACAAAAACCATGCAAGACACTATCAATGAACCTTCCATGCACCCGAAGCACCTTGTGAGGTGTATCTCCCCACCAGGGTGTTCAGTTTCGCTTGCACGTCCTCAGATCACTCAAGATCGATGAGGTGTGCATTCTCCGTCGGTATCTGCACTAGTGGTTTTGAGTTCGCAAGGTGTGATTCCGACCACCACCTCATCGTCCCAGGCTTTGCAATCGGTATCATCCGGTGCGCCGCATCATGTTCAGCTTCTTCGTCTTCAATCCAGATAGCATGCATCAAACTCTTCACTGCGGAATACAATGCATCTGCACCATGCTTTTCCATCACGGTATCATTCTCTGGATCATCAGGCGCACCTGAAAACAGCCACATTGTCTGATAACACCAGTCATAGAGTGAATGCAATCCCGGTGTAGCTGTGACTTGAAGTTTGAATACAATTTTCACATTCTTTGCAATTTGCCAGCCCACACTGTTTTTAGTCTTGTACTGATGGGACTCATCAAAAATCCCAAAACTCCATGCACAGTAGGAGGGTTGGCCATTGCTTGATAGTTTCGCTCTGGATGTTAAGGTATCATACGACACAAGGTGGATATTCCATAGGTGTTCCGGCTATTCAATACTGTGGTTCAGATCCTTGGGGGTGAGATTCACATTTTTGCCATGCAACATGTTGACCAGTGTGAAATCGGTTCAACATGTCATCTTGTTGATGACAGTCTTGAAGGTCTCTGCCACTACAGGCATTGTACCCACCAGAATTGGTTCAAGTGCTGATACAAGTGCTGGATGCCCATGTGGTGGTGTTGTCTGCATCTCCGACAAGCGGCAGGGCACAGAATTCAATCACTGCAGCGGATACCATTCCCGTTCTTCACCGACAATGCCGGGAAAGTTCTTGTGTGCCAAAATCACCCACTCTTTAAGGGTATTCCCCCAAAAAATGGACAGTAGCAACCCCATTACAACTTTCTCAGTCACCAATTTGCAAATCATTGCAACTGCAACCAAGGTGAAAGTCTTTCCAAGACCCATTTCAGCCGCCACCAGTGCACCTGGCATATTAGCATCCCAAACCCACCTCCTCATGATGAACCATATAGCCCAAACTTGGTGTGCCAGAAACTTAGTTCTGGGCAGGCCTGGAATCGAACACTTGTGGCCTGGAACACTGTCATCTGTTGATTGACGAATAGGATCAGCATTCAGCAGCCTAACTACCTCATGAAGACACTAATTTTCAAATTTGTTGTTGATTGTACTGAGAACTGTATTCAATACTGAGCTGGTATTTGCTGGATCGAGGACCTCCTCACCATCCTCCACTTGCTCCTGAACCTCCCATGCACCTTTATCTGTGTTCTTTTCATCCTCCATGATCTCTTTCAGTTGATCTCATGTAAGCTGGGCAGATGGGCTCATATTCCGGTGCTCCTGGAACTTATCACGATGTTGGTATTTCACAGATAAGCAACCTTTTGAATGAATATAGATGGATACAATACAATCAATTCTATTCTTTCAATCAGAACTTACATTAATACAAGCATCACTCTCTTGCCCACAATCCTCCGCTCCCTCCTCTCTTCCACCACCCTCTTCAGAACCATTCGCAGTCTATGTATAATGATTAGCAGTTGGGCACATCCACCATTAACACGGGCAGGGGGGATTACCTTCGGTGGTCAAATTACGTGCTTCGCAATCTCCTTCCATGAACCGTGCTTCATTTTGACCACAAATATTTTTGGAATGTGTCCAAGTTTCACCGTGAAAGTATTTGAAAGGCAACAGTTGTAAGAAATCTGGCCATATATGGGGTTCATTCTCATTTGCCCGGTTGTATATCATCCCATATACTCTTCGGCCAATTGGTTTTGCTCCTAGGTGCACTTGAACAGTGATGTTAGAATAAATGGCTCTTTCAAGCCTCTGTTTTTGTCAATGAAATCACTCAGCTCCTCCCATTGCCTCACATTGGTATATGAGGCTTGGAGTTGGTTTGGGGATAGAACGATATTGTTGCCATTCGACACCTGGCGAATCACAACCATGAACGTTCTTTTGGCAACTCTGGGAGGTTACTTCTGGCCATTTTGCCCACGCGCTCTCCCAAATCCGTCACCAGTCGCTTGTTGCTTCGCCTTCTCATTTTCCTCACCGCCTGAATTTCATGCGCCCATTTATTCAAAACCATCTCCACCCCCTGCCGACGAATCCATTCAGCCTTATCGAAATTATCCAACAGCAGCCAGCTCTCAAATGTCTCCAAAAAATCTGGAACTGCTATGTCCCAGTGCAGCTATCCATCTTTGAGCTATTTCAGATGGTTCTGCCCGTGGATAATGGAACTGATGCTTTTCCTTGAGAAACCCAGCCATCCATACTTTCTTCCACTTGTTGCAAGCAGCATAGTCAGCCTGCCCCATCATTCTGGCAAATAGCTTCAAGAAGAATTTGGTTTGCTTCACCCTGACTAGCGGTGTACCATCTGCACCACCCAAGTCCGATGACTTATCGCTCTCATCATCTGCATTATAATCGTCATAGGAACCCTCCAGCAATGGGGGCAAGTCCGCAATCCTTGCAACATCTGTTTTCCGCGGTTCCACAGGGGCAGGAATCATTTCGTTGGGAGGCTAATGGGACGACTCCCAGGTGCACCGGAAGGAGGTCCAGGTGGAGGAGTAGACCTGGAAGATGTTGGCCGATTGACTGGATTGTTTCCCGGCGGTCCTGGAGGCACTGTCAGTGCACCTGGAGATGACGGCCCTTGTCCTGGTGACAGCTGCTGGGGCAACATTTGAGACTCGCCATAACCACCTTGGTGGAGGTCATATCCTTGCGACTGTGGCCCATAACTTGGAAATCGGTGGCTTGCGCTGGTGTTTGGTTGTGAACTGTTGTGTGTCATGTTGAATGGAGATTGGAGATAAAACTGTGGAGTGCCTGGAAATGGCTCCTGTGAAGGAGGGTATCCATACCCATGAAGCGGATGTTATTCATTGGCGTGTTGCCCAGATTGACTGTCTTGGCCAGTGACAGTTCGTGAACCATTATCTGAGGATGCTGAATTGTGGTCAAGCCACGGTTGCGAGCCAATCAGGCCACGCTGTGGAGACATATTCACTGTCTGCCGTTGAGATTCCTTCGTGGACATGTTCTGTAAACAATGATGGTGGTAAACTACTATATTTGCATGACATGATGTAGAATAAATAGGAGCATGGTTGAGTATGTTGCAGGTAGGTGTGACCTTCGGCAGAATGATGGGCTTCTTATATCCCATTCTGTTGTCACGACCTGAGGATTTTCACTACACCTTTGATTCATGAAACCAACCCGGGCTTGAGAAAAAGAAACCTTAATCACACACAACCTGTCTTTCTTTGTTATATGCTCGAATTCATATACTAGGATATTGTATAGATGCTCACCTTCATACACTTCCATGACTTTAAAGGTCATAGAAGGCATATGAAATGATATCTCCAGAACCCAACCAGAATATATCTAGTATGATGGTTAGTACGACTAGGGATATTACACAAAAGTTGTGCATGTACGACCTTGCAACCTCATTCAGTAGGAGACCTGTGAGTTGAGCAGCAACAGTGAAGCTTCCTATTGAGCTCCTTGTTGAAATGAATTGTACTGTTCAGGAACCACGCTCCAGTCAAGGATTGTTACCGAAGCAACCATCCTACCTGCCTATCAGTCCTTGATGATCATTGCGCGGGCATTCAGCTAGCTAGGAAACTCACCTATTCATTGTATTGAGACGATCTACCTTCAGTGTCAGCTACTCAGTGTCTCGAGCGCAGATACAACTCACAATGCCGCAGTCACATTGTCTGAGGCCTATTTGTGGTGAATGCAGTGATGACAAAAGAAACCTTCTCTTCTCTGCTAACAATGTTCAACAGACGATGTGCACCATTATTGTGTGGGATATGATATATATATCTTGGTTTATAAAGAAAACAGATTGTAAGGGGGTTATATTTTACCCCTCCCCCGCATTTGGCTGGGTGCGATGAGGCTGTGAATGCCATACAGTTACATAATATCCCTCAGTCAGTAAATTACCCCCTGAAGCATCTTTGGGATGCATCGTACTATGTGTTCACTGACCATTTATCGAATATGGTCAATATTTGCCAGAAACGTGTCCAGTGTATTATGTGCAAAAAGAAATGATTCGACGAGAACCGACTCGAGGCTCACTATCGCCAATATCACCCAATATCAATGAATGAAGGGCTAATAACTAATCGAATATCACAAGCTGCAGGTTGGGATCGAGCCGAGCCATCATGGTTCAACTTCAGTCGGTTCGCCTAAATGGCCCTGGATGTGCTAGTCAACTAATTATCTAACCATAGACAATGTACCATGTGCGCCACCACCTGAAGACACTCCCAACGAAGAAACAATAGACCCCCAAAAGCCTGATCTGACATGTACCCCTGATCCAACACAGGCGAGGGGTCATAGGCAGGTAGTTGGAGTGGAAAATGTGAGGGTGAAAGCATATGGCCCAGCAACTGCATTGTACAACAAGCATTGCAAGTACTCAGAACTATGGAATCCATGGCATCCATGTTGGTCAGCACACGACTTTCAACAGGTTCAATCGTTTAGCGAGCAAACAAAATCTGAATCGATCAGCATATGAGGTTTCTGCTGCACTACTTCAAAATCGAATGATTTCAATCTGCAAATGCTCTGCAAAAGCTCCTCTCGGAAAATGATTTTGGTCTCGGCAATGATAGTTGGATTGAAGAACATTTGCCTATCTTCAGAACATTATACTACAGGGATATTTTGAAATGTATTCAGTTCCTTGTGACACATCTCCCATTTCAGGAGCGCCTCGATTAAAACCGGTGCCGCTCGCAGACTGGGAATGTCACCGAATATACCCCAAGATGAACATGCACAACAACTGGTGCGATGGGCAAGATCATCTTCCTGCCGGAGCGACGATTGTGCCGGTCATTAGTGCATCTGACAAGACTAACTTGACCAGTTTTTCACGCAATGAGCATGCCTGGCTGCTGGATCTCACCATTGGTAATATTCAAAAAGATATCCGCCGTACACCTATGAAGCGCACCTGGATTCTCATTGGGTTGATTCGATGTCCCCCAAAAGGTGTCAAAAATACAGATGTGGCATGGCATTCTGCGGTTGGAACAGTGGTGTCCCCACTCCGGAATCTTGACATAACTGGTCCTGGATTGAAATGGAATTGTGCTGATGGATTCCAGCAACAATGTTATCCTCTTTTGGCTGCCTGGGTCAGGGATTGTCCAGAACACATTGGGATTGCTCAAGTCTCTTTTAGCTCATGGCCGAGGTGTGAAATTCCCAATGGTGCGCCGATGGGGCATTCAACTTGTTGAGCACTCGATAACTCAAGAGATCAGGATGATCACTCAGAGCTTCCGGCTGAAACTCATATTGATGTTCTGCACACTCTTGGTGTTCATCCAATCTGCAACCAGTTCTGGCAATTCCCTCTCTGCAATGTTTATCAGCTTTGGCAGCCTGATGAATTGCATCAGTTGCTCTTGGGTTTAGTTAAAGACTTATTGCACTACCTGCTCAAATACCTGAAACCTAGAAATGTCAAGAATCAATTTGACAATTGATTCACATCGGTACAATGATATCCTGGCCTCCTGTGCTTCTCTGCACCGTTCGATTCGATGAAATGCATCTCCTGGAAGGGCAAAGAGATCCAGGGCACAATCACAACACTTGCAGTGAATTGCGCTCCAATTCTTGACTACTCCAAGGATGACAGGAACACTCTGGTGGAAACAGCCTCTGATGAAATGGTAATGGGAGCAGTGTGGGCATTACGTGAATTCTCTCTACTCATCAACCAACAAAATCACTCTGATCTATCCCTCACAGCACTATATTATGCACTGACGTAATTTTACACAAAGAAAAGTGCCTTTTGTGATCAGAAAATGTCGAAGTCTGCAAAGGCCAAATTGATTGAACATTTGGCATAAGAATCCCATCAGTTCCGAGCACAAAAAAGTCATACAATCCGTGTTACAATGGAAGTTCTGTTGTATGTGGCTGAAACGATTACCACATCAAAACGAAGGCAATTTCAGGTGTGCCTGAATAGTGCCCAACAAGCGGCAACCAAATGGTCGGAGGCTGAATGGGAGAGGGCAATTGAGCGATTGGAGCGTGAAATCCATCAGATGACACTTGTCAAATGCAAGCTTCTCGATAAATCATTCCATCATCATGAGCGACTACTATTCCAGGAAGTTGGGACTGAGGGAACAGGTCCCAGAAGCACAGTCCCCAAAAAAATTTACTAAAATGAAGACTGCTTCCGAAGAGGAGGTTTATGGGGCGGTAAACATCACCCCCAACAAGCATGTGGAATTTCAGGTTCGTTCATTCGATGCTGAGACTGAATCCACCACCTGGTGTATCGCTGATGCGGACCACATTGTAAGTCAGCTGGAGAGAGAGATTAATGGTATCCCATTCAATGAGCAGATGCGGTTCAAGAAGGAATTGTCCACCTGCTTGATCAAATTTGGAGTTTGGTGGCAGGCAATCAGTGTTCAGGAGCTCCGGAAACCCACCGAACAGCGTGTAATGCATTTCGGATTTCCAAAGATGCGTCTCGTGAGCCATATATCGGAGTTGATTTGGCTGATAGGTTATGGCGACCATTGCACCACAGATATTTCTGAACAGCTACATATCGGCAATGTGCCAGAGGCATATTGATCTACCAAGAAGGTCAATTGCGTTCGACAGATGCTCAAGCACAATGACCCGTCTACCAGCCTTGACTATATGGATAAGACACTCTCATATCTTGCCCTGCAAGGCTGGTACGATATTGACTCTGCAGAAGTTTTCAACCCACTATCCACTGCCGATAAATGGGGAAATACTCCCACAGCCCATCTTTTACACCTCCAGCATTATCAGAACAAGGCATCATTCCGCCCCGTGTCACCGCAGGTACATCATTCGAGAGAAACTCATATCCACCGAGTGTGCAGAAGTATCAAATTATCCTCAGTCAGAGATGCTTCAAATGATTTCGGAATTCCCAACTATGGACAGCTATTCCGTGCATGAATTGACGAGGACTGGGGACACAAAGTAAGCGGACTGGTGCTCAGATATGATCCGAATGTACTCCTTGACATGGTATTTATTACACATCAGAATTGGCTGTCGTACTACCGTCAACTATTTCACTGCCCTAAATCTGTGGAGTGTCTGGGACTTGATTGGAAGGTAGAATATACCGATGCCAACCAAGGGATCATGCCTGAATCTCATAACATCTGGGTCCAATATACGCAAAGTGACCTTGAAAACACCTGCCAAGGCCAAGTTCCTTCTTCTCCTGTATCATACTCCAGCTGGACGCCACTGAATCAGATCATCCAATTCCAGGAGCGCCTCCCTGCCAGAAAAACAGAATCGACCCTTTCTAAATGGTGCAAGAAGACTCAACTATGGATATTACGTCCTCAAGTTCAACAATATGCAGTGGTGATTCGAACAAAGTACACAGATCTGCATAGTTGGGCCGATTGTGTTGACGTGTTCATCTGGGCTGTCAAACAGACTGATAAGATGCATATTGTACCTGGTGGAGCAATTGTTGGACCAGCACATTTGGTGCGAGAGAATGTTGCATGAGATAGGATCAATAGTGTATGGCTTGTAAATCATCACGCGGATTCAGATACCCACTGGACTGTATATTAAGTTACAATGCCTGAATGAAGGTGTGCAGGAGGAAGATAGTTAATTGAATTGTACTATTGGATATAAACATTATGATAATCACTCCCGGAGAGTACGGCTCCAGGTTCGAGATTCACCAGAATAGTCCCCGAGACTCTGCCAATACTCTCAATCTCTGTGAAATTTGAACATTGTTATTGGTTGATTTTGTAGCATTTCGAAGCCAACTATACATTGTTTAGAATATTGTTGTATTCTGTTCCACAACTTCCGGAAAATTGGGGAGCACTGGTAAAGTAGTCTCGGAGCACCTGAGAGCTCATTGCTTTGTATTCAGCCTATCTGGGAGCATCTGGGAGCATCTGGAAGGATCAGTGTGGCTGTCCAGAGTTGCTGAGATGTTCAGGTGTGACTTCCAAACCATTTTACATTTTGCTGTTGTATGGTAAGAGAAAATAGATATGCCTGAGTGTCAGAAAACCAACACAGAGCGCATAATCTCACTTGGATATCCAAAGATGTATCAAGTCAGCCTCATGTCAGTATCAGTTTTACAAATGGATTCTAACAACAATATTGTCTGTGATATTGCTAACTGGCTACAGATTGGCAATGTGAAAGAGGCAAATTGCTCAAATAACTTTACCAATTACATTCAACAGATACTGAAGTATAATGACAGCTGTACCAGTTTTGACTATATAGTAGAAATACTGTAATATGTTGTACTTTAAGGCTGGTACAATATTGACTGTTTAAAACTTCACAACTTACTATCCCCATCGTATCAATGGCAAAATCCATTCACATGGCATGTTTTGCACATTCTCTATCATCAGGGTGAGCCTTTCTCCTTGCTGGATTACTACTAGTACATTATTTGGGAGAAATACAAATCCACAAAGTGTGCAGAAATATTAAGTAAGCCTTACAAACTCATACATCAGTAGCTGTCAAAATCCCCCTCCATGGAAAGCTATTCAGCATTCAGATTTATGGCAGCTAGGTACATGCTGCTTCTGAATTGGTGTTTGGATGTAATTTGAAGTTATTCACAGATAGTATATTGATTACGCTTCAGATTGGGCCATTATGTTACAGTCAACTATTCCACAACTACACTTCCACTGATCATCAAGGAATCAACCAAAATATAGCATATTCCAATCCTGACCAAGCAATTGTACCTGAAGCATACAACATCTGGGTTGAATGTAAGCAAACTGCAGAGTATGAGCTCAATAACACCTTTTAAAAATGAGTTCCTTCTATTCCAACATCATATTCCCGCAGGACTGCACCTGATCAGATTCCATAATCGCAGTAGTACCTGCCAGACACAATAACTCTTTCTGCCTTGGCTAATAGATTCAAGAAGACTTAACTGTGGATACTACATTCTCATAATTATGAATATACATTGGTGATTCAATTAAAGTACAATGATCAGAATGGTTGGGCTGATGTGTTGCCAAGTTTATCTACATTGTAGAGCAGACTAATATATTGTAGATGGTACATTTGGAAGCAATAATTGGACTGGCATAAATGACACATAAGCATGGCAAATCAGATTATTTTGACTGTACATCACTTTCTAATAATCATAATGATATAGCCACATACAAGATTGAATATTAGTTACAATGCCAGTATCAAAAGGTACTGAAGTATGATACTGCATGCAATTATGGTGATCACACTCTGTAAGTATATTTCAAGGTTTGAGAAGCTCCAGAATGCGTTTAGGGAAATATCTATACTTGCAATAACAGTGAGATATTACCAACCTAATTACTCAATTTTGTCGCATTCAGAAAACAACTATACACTGTTCAGTTCTTTCCTGAATTGGATTCCACAATTTCAGGACTACTGGGAAATACCTGAATATAGTGTCAAATTATTTTCAGATACTTTGCATGTCATTCAAACCATCTGTAAGCATCAGAGAGTATCTTGGAGTATTTGAAAAGATCAATACAGTGTTTCAGTGTTGTTGAATTAGTCAAATATACAATTCGGATAATGGTGTATTATGCTAATATATCAATGAGTAATATGAATACACGGAACAGCAAATCTACTATTGGACAGATCGCAAATATAGCTAGAGCTAGACAAATCGCATTGGGGTATGTGTCAACTCTCAAAATACCGCCTGACTACATCAAAGTATTACTGCTAAAGATTTCCTTCTTGAAGTAGTATTGTGAGATCGGAACTTGCTTGGTCAAATAAATAGGAATGATCTTAAAAGGTATCTTGATTGTGTACATTGTTAGTTGACAAAATCCACAGTGATTCATTGGCAACTTTCATTCTACTCGAGACTCTACTGAATGGAACCCGATATCGTATCCAGATGACATTTGTGCTAATTGAATGTACTAATATTACTCCAACTATGACCCTGATATAACTCGCTTGTGTTGTACTAGCTAGTGCAGTTGGTTATTAATTGACTTTATGTCAATATATCACATCATATCACATGACAATAGAAATGCCTTTGCTTATCCATGTACATACTCAAAAATGTGACTATCATCTACTGTATAATCCTTTCTTCGATATATGTCAATTAGACATTGAAACAAGTCAAGAGGTTCAGGTCAACTGAGAAATTCAGTTCTTTGGACATGGTATAACCATATCATTGTTGTAATGTATGAGATATTAATATCTTGCCAGCAGTAAGAAATTAAAAGAATATCTATATTACCCATAACAGACTGTAGGGATTGTTAGAGGTGGAAATACACATCAATAAGAGACATAACTCAATGTAAAATAGTCAGCACTAGTACAATATTACCACTCCAGAATCCAGACTTCCTATGACTAAAGATATACTTGACACTTGCATTCAGTTGGGCAGATTTTGAGTGTTGTTATCACATGGCATCTGGTCAGTTTCGAGTAGAGGAGCTGCCTCTACTTTACATCTTGTATATGTGTCAATTGGATGAACAGACAAGTCAACATATGTATTACCAATTGGGTAGCACCACAAGAAGTCAATGCACACTTCCCTCTGCAACACCATTGGACTAACAGGTGATGAACTCATTTGCATTGCAGTGTTGGTAATTATTAATCAACAACTATAAAGGAAGCACCTCATGTGGAGATGCAACTTGACATGCAGCTAACTGTGCTTGACCAGAATGATAGTGACATACTCCTTATGACTTGTAACACCATCTCGATTGCAAAGTTCAATGTGTCCAACTTCCAATACTTATTATGTCAGATGGGACTTCTCTCCAAGCACAAGCAGGAAGATGATCCAGTCATGGTGGAGGGTAAGCTCCCAGTTGATCTGGCAGATGATGCTACCACAATGGAGAAATTGGCACTCAAACTGCAGTCCAAAATTTGATAAAATAACACAATACTGCATGACTGACAATTCTGCTCAGCATGGAGTCAGGGCTGCAGATATGGTAGAAGGCTATCATTCTGGATGGATACTTTGTGAGAAATTCGTAACTATGTGGAAGTCAGGGTTGACGTTTAATGGTACTCAGATTACGGAGGAGCTAGTAGGAATCAGGCTTGTCAATTATGACAATGGTAACAACTATGCTGTACATAATGGTCTGAACATGAAAGAGTGCAATGTAGACTCGGTGCCATCGATATCATTATTTGATACACCATGGAATTTGGGGAAGATGACCATTCAGAGACATGTCTGTTATCTCCTCTATGGAAAATTGAGGAATAATGATTTGCAGTTCACTCATCAACAACTGAGAGACAAGAATGTAATGGCAGCATGTATGCCTGATGAGATTTTGAACTAGTTATTTGAAATGGAGGTAGTCATCAAGTGTGAGAAACACCTTGGGCAGGAAGTGGTACTATTTGCAAATGGAAAGATAAAGCAAAAGGAAATGGCAAAGAATGTATGAGCAGTAAGGGGGATGAGAGTACTTTGAATCTAGGAGACAAGAGAAGTCAAAGGATGTTATCCAATGTGATAAGAGGCAGCACAAGGTTTCGAAATGGCTGAGCCTGGACTGCAATCATCCTTCTCTCAGATGGAAAGTGCCAAAACTGCACCCATGGCCATGGATCATGGGATTACCACCACTGACGTTAGAGCAAAGACAAGTGTTATTTTTTAAATAACAAATTCTCCCAGAAAAACTCCCTTGTCCATGGAGAGTTAGTATGAGAATTGAGAATACATCAGATAAGAAGCTTAATGGCTATGAAATCACAATTGACAACAATGTAGCAGCAATGCAGAATGGTAACAGAGGTATGTACTGTCCTGTCAGGGTAGCCCTGGATTGTGAAGTGCTGTTCAGGTTGGAGAGAGGCCTGAGAAATGAATTGTCAGTCGAGAGATGAATCGGGAGGCAAGTGATATGCAGCACCAATTGTGATTCCTATTGAGCACATCAATATGGATAACGGAGAGCAGGAGGAGCCGATGACACAGTAAACGTAACTTTGAATACAATTCATCTAGTGACAAACTGACCAGCAGCCAATCGTAATTTCAAGGGTGGAAATTTTACACACAGCAGGGCAATTTGTGAATTGATGGATGGCTGCAGTTCAGGTGATTAGAATGAACACAGAAGTAAGGAACATAACAACAGTAAGGATGAGGATAACGATATTCAGCTGGATATTATCCATAAAGTCAACAAATCATATGGCTCATATTGAATGGTATTGCTCATGTGAAGTGGTTTTGCTCATGTGAAATGGAAGGCCTGAATTGAAATATTTGGAGTGAGTGGAAAGTCCTTGTAGGTCCAAATCAGAGGAGAAGATGGGCAGGTCATCACGATCAGAAGAGTAGTTGACTGGACATCCACTCTGTAGACACTGACTCTGTATTTCCACCTAAAGCCATTGATAGTGTGCTGCAGAACAGATGTAATTTTGAAGTAGAGAACTTGAACATTTGTATTGTTGTTCAAACAATAAGTGTTTCAGAGGAGCTCCCATTTTGGAACCACATGGGAAAAGCTACCGGATTATCAGATTACTTCTGAGATCCTCAGTAACATATATAGTGCATTGGTTTGAATTGTTTAGATTCATGGTCATAATACCGGTGCAGAGGAGTGTTGGGCAGATTTTGAGTGCTGTTATCAGGTGGTGATGGGATAGTATTGTGTGGCCAAGCTACATTTAGTCAACATCTTGTGTACATGTTACAGAGATAAATAGACATGTTAATATACATACTACAAACTTGCCAGCTGCACATGAGGTTACAATATGTCTCTCTCTGCACCAGGTATTGCAATGTACATCAGCAAAAAACAATTCCGTCCAGCCTGGATGGCTCCGTCAGAGGTGATGCACTCCATCAGAACCGTCAGAGACACCCAAGTGGCGGCTTACGCTGCTCCCGGCATCAATACCAAGCATGGCGTTGCATATTGCTGTCCGATCGCAGTTTCACTGTTTCTTCTTGCTCTGTCAGTCTCCTATGTCAAATGAACACTCTGGCATTGTGCCCAACTGTAACTATAGGTCGGAATCGGTTGATTGGGAACGCGCTCGCATCGGGATTGCAATGTAATGAATGACGGTGCGGAAATCTCTCATCGTGTTCCTTGTACTTGAGCACAAAGTGCAATTCTCACTTTACTAAATATACAAATCATTCCAAGTCGCGAGATCTGTGTGGCTATTGACATTCAATCGCTCACTCCATCCGTTTACTGTCGTACTACTAGTAGCTATCACTGGAAATATGTGCCCGCAGCCGACAATATTTCCCATGCTGAAAACTTGCAACACAATGGTTGGCAGTGCTTTTCTCACCTGTACAAATTTCGAGACGGGATCCAAGTTACCCAAGTTGTAAGCTATTATGGAGCGCACCAGGGCTATGCAGTACTCAACGAAAGTTCCATTTTCGTTCAGTAGCTTGATTTTGAATAGTCGTTGCAGTGGCCATGGGAGACACCCATTGAGCGCACCATAACACCTCCCCGGGCATCACTTTACCCACACCCTGTCATTTGTCAGTTCCCTCCACGCCAGCTCTGGCTTCCTGCGCATTGACACATCTGAGATATGCGTTCAATTTCTTCACCTTCAACTTGAACCTGAATACCATGGTAAATACAGAGCTCCATTGCATGCAGTTGTTCATCCGATATATACGTCTGGTTACAACACAGTTGCTTGATAAACTCCCTCGTGCCGTTGTATATTGGCACATGGTGGGTTGCATCTTGCGAATTTTCAAGTAATGCTCTGAAGTCATTGCTCCTACCATCAGGATGCTTTCCATGAAGGTGGTTTTGGGGCCCCATGAATTCATGCTTTGCAGATGACTGGGAGCTCAGGGGGGCAGCCAGATCAGCACCGCAAGGGAGGATTTTGCAGGGGGCAGCACTGTTCTCCTGACGCTGAGGGAAGGTTTGGAGATTGAACTGCCTGATTTCCAAGCAGAGAATGCGACACTGAAATGTGATTACTTGCGGCAGGTAGTTGAATTTGTGATTGGAGGCGTTCCAACCATCATTGAGGTTCGGTTTATGTGCTTGTTCCTGTCTCTTGGCAGAATACTGTTGCAAGGATCTGTATCCAAGAATCTGTTCAACCCAATGAGACATCAGGTGGATCTTGGGGATGTTGAAGTCAGCATCTAACTCCTTGGCAACATCTATCTGGGGGCTGATATAATCCAGCCAGACATTGATTTCGCCCCGCTTCTTGGGCAGAGTCCGAGTTCAACCAATTGTTTCATAGTCTACCTTTGGCTTCTTCACGAGTTCGTTTGTCAGGGCATTGGCTTTGGCATTCACCTTTTTGCCAGCTTGCCCAAGTAAGAAACCATCTTTGAAGCTATTAATACAACCCAAGACATCCTCCATGTAGCTCAATGTTGCATCATCGTGAGATAAATAGTGAGTATACATATAGAATTCTAACAATGCCCATGTGCACTGGATTGCATGATTGAATACGACACACTGAGCGGGGCTTCCGCCTCGTAGGGTCTAGGTAAAAACTCCACGCAGGTACCGGTTCATTTCCTTCATCTCCTTCCCATTCCATTGAGAAACTTCCTCATATGACCTATTGTTTGGTGTGAGGTCATGGTAAGCAGCCACGAATAACCAGATTGAATTGTACTTGTCACGTTGTTCATGCGTCTTCATGAAATGGAAAATCAACTTCTGGAGGTGATCTGGCATGCCAATCACCATTGAATGGAGGAGGTTGGCCTGCGGGAGGTTGCTCACAATCCAGGGAATATGTCGAAACACCTTGAATGCTTGTTAAACATCATGCAACGAGAGTTCACAATCAGCTGCCTTGTTGTTGGCATTGCTGAGCGTTCTATATGGGTTGTGATCCTGCCAGGGGTGTTGCTTGTCAGGAGGGACAAAATCTCAAAGTTTGTTTTTTGGACACTCACACAAAAGACAGACATGCCACTCAAGATGGTGTAGGTCGCTAAACTCAGGGCAATCTGCAAGCCATGGTGCTAAAACCGGTTTGCAACGCCTGAAGTTGTCATCTGCGCAGAGCATGTTGCAATACCCGCTCTCGGCACTGGGATTCTGTTTAATGGTGAGAGGCTGGGGTTCCAGCTGGAGTACCTCATTCAGCAGCTCTCAGTTTATTTGCCACTGCTCATCCAGCCAGGACTGGGGAATATTGCCATTCTTGATCGGAATCAGCAGCAGAGCGACCATTACAACGCTGTGTGTTGATGGCAGCTGGCAGATCTTCGAAGAGAGATTGCCAATTGTCATATACACAGAACCACTATTATGTCTGGCCAACAAAATTCGACAGATGTGTTCCATCAGACACAAAATGCATGAGAACCAGTGTATCCCCCTCTCTGAGCGTTGACTCAACAGCAATTAGCACGTTATTATCCTCGAGTATCTCTCCTTCCCTGTGTCTCCCACCACCAGTCCACAGTGTGCATTTGGGTAAAGAGGCGTTTCTTTGGCGCATTGCTCTTGAAGCAACTCTGTGGGGTGTCAATGAGATGCTCCAAATAGGCTGGCTGCCAAATCAACCATCTCATACTGTTGGTGATGTCTTGACAGCAGTGGTTGATGGGGCTTTGGTGATTGTTATTCCATCTCATATCCTCGAGAGTGTGTAGTTGCAACTCCCCAAGAGTCTGATCATCTGGCATGCTAGCCATGAGCTGCTGGACACCATCCCCATTTTGGAAGATTCGGAAATGCAGAGCGGTGTTGTCTTCTTTCAGCACATAGTGATAGTACGTCTTCACGCCCTTCTTCTTGATCCCTCACTGAATATATTTGTACTCTTCATGCGTGGCCAACAGGTGGTAGGGATCGTTTTGTAGGTTCGTCTCAAGGCAACCCTGAGCATTGTGTTCCTATAGCTCAGCAATGAAATCACTCAGCACAGCGCCGGCGTGGGGGTTTGTATCTGTCTGCGGCAGAGGGGCTGATGGTGATTGAGACCCAAAGTGTGCGATGATGTCAATAGATTGCGAGGTAGGGACACATGTCCTAGTTTTCGACTGAATCTTGGTTAACATTGAATTCTCAACACTTAGCAAGCTCAAAGCATCAGGGCGGGCCGTGAATAGTCAGAGTCTTCTGGGGTGCAACTTGAAGGTGTTCAGGATGTTGCAATTCGATATGTTTAAGTTGCCAGCTGTCCGAGGTGAACTTCTTTCGGCAGGAAAATTCGCGGCAATCAGATGGGGTTTTCTCTGGCATTGCCAACAGCACGCAAGGAGTGGAATGTACACTGTAGAATGGGAAGAATGTTGGTGCTGGGCCTGAGCAGTCTGGTGTGGGTGTAAGCTCATGCCACTTTCAGCTTACTTGAGATATTTATTGAGCCCAACACCATCACAAGGTGGTTCCTTACATGCCAAGAGTTGCAAAAATGCTGCATGTGCAATGTCCCATAATACTATAAATGAAATAAAACCAATACAAAACCCATAAATGAAATAAACCCTGCAGGATCCAAAAACCTCACAACACATGTAATAATCATTGCCTGAGCTAAATTTATTAAAACAAAGGAAACAAACAAGACCACAACCCAACCCCTAACCCAAATGAGCCGGAAACAAACACTCCCTAAGCATTCCAAACACCTCCACATGTGCCTTAATCAGTGCCTGAGATAAATACATTACAGTAAAGAAAACTCACAATCCAAGAACCTGACGGTAACCCGAATCCAACAACCAACCCCTCCTCTGCAACCCAAGGACTGCTTCACTTCTCGCCAATCGAGCCATCTGGGTTCACCTCAGGGAGAGGGATATCGCGGAGAGGGACATCAGGGAGACTGTCGCCACCTGTCAGTTCGCTGAGCAGCTGCTGTTCAACATCCACATCCGACGTGTTTCTGGCCGCCTCAACTTCTCACAGCATTGGCACTGTGGGGCAAGGTTTTTGCGGCGTTACATGCCCCAAAGACTCCAGCCGAATGAGTGGATGAGTCTCCGGAGTTCTTGGTCATGGGTGAAGCTCCAGGGTTTGGGGCAGTGGGGCAGGTGCTGGAGGTTGTGGCTGTGGGGTATGCTCGCGCATGTCCTTGCGTTGCTCAGGTAACATGATCGGCTAATCGTCCACCATGGTATCTACATCGACAGCCACTGAGTTTGCCATCTCTCCCTGGCCAATCGTCCGAGGTTCTTGGTCATCATCCGCATCCTCATCCTCCTCCTCATCGTCATCCTCCTCCTCATCTTCCCCCTCTTCATCTTCCTCATCTACATCTTCCTCATCTTCATCTTCCTCCTCTTCATTGTCACAGTTCCTGTCCGTATCAACATCGCCTTCTATAGTCACGGGGTATGGTGCATTCACATCATTTTCCATGCGCATATCCATATCAGAATCATGTTCTGAGTCATATTCACTGTCCAACTCCTTGGTAGAGAGGGTATCATCATCTGAGGAAATTCACATGGCGGGTGATGCTTCCAACTCAATATACACCTACTCTAGGTAGCCCTCTGTGTCCGATTCTGCCTCATACATTTTGTTCTGCAACTGCAACTCAACAGCATCAGAGATATCCTCTCCACCTGGGGTTTCTTTAACAATGCCTTCCCCATTTCGGTTCCCCTTCCCCTTCCCTATCCCTTCCGCCATGGCCCTACCCGTCTGGTTCAGGTTCCCCTTCCCGTCGTCAGGTGGCTCCCTGTTCCCAATCCTGTCCTACAATCCCTGCCCTTTCCCGGTCCCATTCTCACCACCCTGCGTGTCCTCCTCACCTTCGCCGTCATCATTGCCATTGCGATCATCATGATGGCTCCTTCCACCATTCAGCTCTCCGGGATCTGCCCAGTTCTGATCGTCCATATCTTTGTCAATTTTCTCATCCCAATTTCAGATGTCTAACAGCCAGGAAGTCGCCTGGCTGGTACTGCTGGCACCTTTGCAGCTCAATCTTTGCCCTGAGATCATTGATACCATACAGGGAGAAGCGCTCGCCAGTGCATTGAGCGTTCACCGAGTGGGTTGTCTGGGTATTGGAGTGATAGACTTGATCCCCAAACACATGGGGGTTGTCCCACCTCCAATTGTTCATTTGGTTGCAAGTTTTGTCAAACATTTGCCCCATAGATGAGCGGAACGCTACCCACCACTCCCGACAAGGCGGACACCTGCTCCTGTGGTCTTGCCACATCAGCTGGAGTTGTGAAAAGTGGTGAGTCGTGACTGGATCAAGAAAGATTATATCATCAGAGCAGTCCTGTGCCCTCCCATCCTTGACACCACAAACATCGCATATGTGTATCAGTCCATGGCTGTGATCTGAGATGAAATCCTTGAGAAAGTCCCGATCCAGCGTCAGGCATCGATATATACCTGATGTCAACATTATTGCCCTAGCCGTTCCCTTCCCGTTTCCTTTGCCACTGCCCTTTTGTGCCATTGCTGTTAGTTGAAAATGAATCTACATCTGAGGCGTTAGCATTATGATACAGTTGCATGTAGTGGAATGAAGCCCAAAGGGAAAGTACACATTACATCAGCAAAATGTATTTTGGTCTCTGGAAGCCTCCAGGAGTGTCTGAGATGATGTGGAGTGTAAACTTAGATGCGTCAATTTCAGGAGAGTATCAGACCCTAGGAGGGCATTCCGGCTGGCCTTCAGAGTAACTGGGATCTCTGATGAATGGTACAGGAGTACCATCGGAGTGACTGTGAGAGGTATGGGAACATCTCAGAGTGCCGGAGAGAACTTTGGGTGCACATGGCAGCACCAGCGACAAGTCTGGGAGCACCGAGAACAATCCTGGGAGCACCTGGGGGCGCCGGTCACAAGCCTGGGAGTGCCTGCGACAGGGCTGGGAGCGCCGGCGACAAGTCTGGGAGCACCTCGAACCACAGTAGAGCAGTCTGGAAAAAACCCCATTTTCTTCGGGAACACGGCTGGTGCGCCTGGAAATCATAGCTACTGCTTATCGTTCAACAATTTTTAAAACTCATGTATTCAGTTGATTCTCATCTATGAATCTATTTATCTATATAGCTACCCATCTACATACAGTATATCTAGACTGGCTGCAGGCGGTGCTTGAGAGCAATTCGAGGTGCGCCTAGATATGCCCATCGAGTGAGCTCTGAGATACACTCCGAGATCGTGGTCGAGCGATTTCTAGTTGCACTTGGAGGCCATGATCGTGAAAACTTGGAGGCCACAATCAAGCAGTTTGGATGCCGTGATCAAGCAGTTTGGAGGCCGGAATCGAGCACGTTTGGAGATGCACTTGGAGGCCGCGATCAAGCGAGTTTGGAGGCTGTAATTGCGTGAGTTTCGAGATGCACTTGGAGGCGATGATCATGCGAACTTGGAGGCCGTGATCGTGCGAGTTTAGAGGTACACTTGGAGGCCGTGATCAAGCGAGATTGGACGAGTACGTGGAGGCGGTCAATGGATGGCGAGCCGGGTGCTGAGACCCCAGTCAGCAGTTAGTTAACTTGCAACCGTGGGAAAGTAACAAGGTGACTATACGTTTGAGCTCTCATGGAGAGCTGGCTGATGACGGTCGATCGTGTAGGGAGGCACGCCGGAAGCTGAAGCTACATCCAGAGGTCAACTCGTACTCTATGAGAATGAAGGGAACACAAACAATCTTGGGTGGATAATGTACTCGGTGTATGCTGTACTCGGTGTATGCTGTACTCGGTGTATGCTGTACTTGGTGTATGCTGTACTCTCGGTGTATGCTGCACTCAGTGTATGCTGAACTTGGTGTATGCTGTACTCAGTGTCAACTCATGATCATGGCATGGCGAGATAGAGAGGGATGACTTAACTTTGTGTTCTTGGGATGATGGTAGAGTTATGGACGAGAAAGAGAGATGGAGGATGAAGATGGGAACTATATGGCGGATGTGAGCGGATATGAGAAATCATTGGTACGACTTGCCCAATTGAGTTTGGAAGACCTCATAGCTGTGTAATTACACGCCGGATCGGGACTCGTACCTGCCATATTGAGGATGGTAAATCGACTTGCACACGAAATTCTCTAAGTCCCAGTGTCTCATGATGATTCGGCCCATCTCTTCTTATCTCTCTCCTTCTTGTCCACAACTCTACCATCACCTAAGAAGACAAATTTAAGTCATCCCTCTCTATCTCTCAATTCCATGATCGAGAGTTAACACCGAGTACAGCATACACTGAGTACAGCATACACCAAGTACAGCATACACCGAGGTACACCATACACCGAGTACAGCATACACTGAGTACAGCATACACCGAGTACAGCATACACCAAATACAGCATACGCTGAGTACTGCATCCACCCCGTACTCCATCATCCAACGATTGACTGTCCCCCCCTCCCAGCCAGTCTCTCCGCTCTCAGCGGACCGTGTTTTACTCAATTCTCTACATTCCCACAATCACAAGTTGACCAATGAATAGAGTCTCAGCTTCCATCGCGCATGCCTCCCGATCTACCGACTCAAGATTCACTGCCTCCTGATTGAATGCCTCCAGATTGCCCGCCTTCAGATCAATTGCTTCCACATCAACCGCCTCTCAGTACTTCTCCAATCTTGTTTGATCATGGCCTCCAAGTGTATCTCCCAACATTCTCAATTACGACTTCCAAGTGCATCTCTCTGTTCACTCGATTTCGGCCTCCAAGTGCATCTCCAAACTCGCTCAATTACAGCCTCCAAGTGCATCGTCATGGAGCGACGGCGGGTGTATGGACATACAGGGGTTCCGGAGGTGGACAGAGTGATGGGGAGTTTATATTCGGCAGACTGCGGAGTACATAGACATCATCTCATTTCCAACTCATCTTATGATACAATGAAAATACGCACTCTATCATTCCCAACTTTTAGTCTCAATTGCTCTGTCCGAGATTTCGTGGATCCATGCAATTGCGTGGATCCTCAAAGCCGGGTGAAATCATATCTACTCACCCGATTCTTACACTCCTTGAACTACATCCGCTCTTTCTCATGAATTCCATCTGGATGCTCACTGGGTGTGTCCAGGTGCTCCTCCGATTATGTTCCAGTACAATCTGTGGCCAGATCGACTGTATGTATATATATAGAGAGACTCAAATAATGCATGCAATATTATGATGTAACAAAGACAAATATGATAAGACGAAATGTCTTGTGGTTATGAAAGAACCACTACTGTGAGAATCCGAAACCAAGTCTTCAACAGATTTTGCACAGCAGTCTCGAAGTATGCTGCAGAGCTGCGCAGCGGTCTCAGCTTGTCTCGAAGTCTTCCGCAGATCAGCGCAGAGGTCTCAGAAGCTCCAAAATTTGATTATTCTATACGTCAAATCTCATAGCATCCTGAATGCACCTCCATAACTGCAGGTGCATTCAGGAGCACCTGAGCATGCTCTTGCAGAGCCTGAGAGCACTTTGCTTAGATCCAGGGGGGTCTGGGAGCATCTAGAAGTACTTAGAAGCACTGGTGAGGTTGCCCGGAGTGTCTGGGAGGATTGCGTGATGCTTCCGGACAGATTGACATTTTGCTGATGTCATGTAGGTACTCGAGTAGGTTTTCGAATGAGAGCCATCGGTTTGAGATTCCGAGGTGATGTCGAGATAGTACAGGATGCTAGCGGTGTGTTTTAATATGGGAGGAAAAGAACAACAAGGTGTTGGTGGGATGAAGGTATATATATACTCAAGTTCCTGCGATTTCTTGGTTCAACTTTTGGGATATAATGATTGTGATGCATATCCTACTTTCTGTTACTTAATGTACAGAAAATGGCCCAGACTTCATCTTGCACAACCAACAGGCACCTCATCAGTGAGAAGCCTCGAGACAGGATATAGTAATTGGGGTGAGGAAAGTTTACGACACCGGGTGTTGCTGTTGCATCATACACAACTTTTACCAATCAGACCTCCTGCATCTCACAGCAAACTGAGTAGTTCTCACATTGTCCCAACTTTGCAACCATCCAACACGGCTACCACTATGCCTACCGGTCGAAAAAGCACATGCAACAGATGTCATAGGATTAGTGTTAGCAACGGTTCCGGACCGTCACTTCGGATCTGGGTCTTGGTCCAACCTGGACTGGCAACTCGGTTACGGTTCGATGGTAAACTCCCAACCAACCTGAATTGGGTGGGTTGTCAGCGGATCGCCCAGCGGGTCCATCAATAGATTCAATGAAGGCTCTTGCTTCTGGAGTATGTGAATAGTATCGTATCAAAATCGCATTTTCAACAACCAACAATATGTTTTTGCATGCTTTGCAGCTTGCAATATCGATTAATTTGGAATCAGTATTTTACCTTTGATACATTGGATTTTTGTCTATCACAGCGGTTGATAATTCCGTTATGAACGCGGAGATCAGCGCAATGCCTTGATTACCAAATATGCAACAACTAAAACTGTTGACACTCCGTTGACGCTCATTTTGAGGTTGTGGCAGGGAACATGTCGCTGTTGTTTTTGCCAGTAAAGGCTGCCAATTTTTGATAAATGGATGGCTGCAACCAATCAGAAAATAAATCACCCAAGAATCGAGGCTACAAATCATTGACGCTCCGTTGACGCTCATTCTCAGGATGCAGCAGTGAGCATGTCGCTGTAGGTTTTCCCAGTAAAGGCAGCCAATATCTGTTGAATGGATGTCTACAACCAATCCGAACATAAACTACCCTAGATGTGAAGCTGAAAATCGTTGACACTCCATTGACGCTGATTTTCAGGATGCGGCAGGGAACATGCCGCTGTAGTTTTTCCTAGTAAAGGCTGCCATTATCTGATAAAGGGATCTCTGCAACCAATCAGAACATAGATTACACAAGATGCGAGGCTAAAAATTGTTGACGCTCCGTTGACGCTCATTGTCAGGATGCAGCAGGGAGCATGTCACTGTCGTTTTTCCCAGTAAAGGCTGTCAATATCTGCCAAATGGATGACAACTACCAGTTGGAACATAAATTACCCAAGATGCGAAGCTAAACATTGTTGACACTCTGTTGACTCTAATTCCCAGGATGTGGCAGGGAGCATGTCGCTGTAGTTTTTCCCAGTAAAGACTGTCAATATCTGACAAATGGATGTCTACAACCAAGCAGAAGATAAATTACCGAAAATGGGAAGCTAGAAATCATTGACACTCCGTTGACGCTCATTCTCAGGATGCGGTAGGGAGCATGTCGCTGTAGTTGTTCCCAGTAAAGGCTGTCAATATCTGACAAATGGATATCTACAACCAATCAGAACATAAATTAAGCAAGATGCGGAGCTAAACATTGTTGACACTCCGTTGACGCTCATTCTCAGCATGTGGCAGGGAACATGTCGCTTCAGTCTTTCCAAGTAGAGGCTCACAATATCTGCCAGATGGATGTCTACAACCAATCGGAACATACAGTACCGAAGATGCAAAGCTAAACCTCGTTGACGCTCCGTTGACGCTCATTCTCAGGATGCGGCAGGGAGCATGTTGCTGTCTCAGTTGCCTAAAATGGCAGCCAACATATAGGTTATGCATCGCAGCGACCAAACTGTGGTTCAATTACTGTACTTACAAAATCACAAATCGTTGACGCTCCATTGACGCTCATATTAATGTATTGTCCATTCAACATCAGCTGCCATCGATAATAGTTTTCATTATGATTTGAATATATTGGTAGA
>Ga0307512_10002126_pt1 | contig 26000 bp, 31 predicted proteins | sample 14_EM_MG_FD_200267 | JGI IMG/M metagenome (GOLD analysis project Ga0307512, IMG submission 200267) | Populus trichocarpa ectomycorrhiza microbial communities from riparian zone in the Pacific Northwest, United States - 14_EM | ecosystem: Host-associated > Plants > Roots > Unclassified | place... | reverse complement strand
AGAGGGATGGTGTCGTACGATTGCTTCGATGACGGCCTGAAGGGTCCTATCCTTGTCGACGCGGAGGTTGGCAGGGCCATATTCGGCCTCTCCGTTGGCATTTACCCGAAGGAAGTACTGTCGGTATTTCCCCCTAAGTGTGTACACCTTGGCTGGACCTTGAACGAAGTCAGTAATCCTGCTCGCGGGCGGGCTTTTGGCGTCAAATCGATTACCATCCACCCTCGAGGGTCCACTCTGCAAAGCCTTACAAACATCGTTCGCGTCCGCCCAGAAGCCATCTTCCGGCCCTTCGAGCTGTTTGAGGGGTACCCGCACTTCTGCAAGCTGATCTCTCTCACCGGGATCCTTACGGGTATCCTCGAGGAGAAGCGTGAGTATGCGGAGTGCAGGTCCTTTATGCGGAGGTTGGTTCATTGTTGGGGGCTGTTGGGATGGTATTGGGTTCGGAGGGGGTGGTGGAGGTGGTTGGTTATACGGTTGATAGTATGAATGCTGCGGCGGTGGTCCTGGGTCATGGTACTGTTGGCCGGGACCCGGGGGAGGGTACCTCGAATCCCTTTCAGTTTCGCTATCTTGATCCCGTCCTTTATCCCTATCCCTTTGCTCCTGGTGGTGGTAGTCCCGCCCCCGGTAGTCCTGGCGTGGTGGAGGGGGAGGAAGTGCCTGGTGTACCGGTTGGTTAACAGCAGCAACGGCCTGTCTGTTGCGTTCACGCCTCTCGGCGGCCTGCTGTTTCTTTCTCCGGGTTTTCTGAGCGCCCTGGCTGCTTTCAATAACTTCATTGACCTCACGGATAACGTCTTCTCCGTATGGCAGGAAATTCCCATTTTCGTCGATCGGCGCATACCCAGGAGGCATCTCCGGCCCATCGATGTCGGGAATATATGGGAAAGGAATGAGACGTTTGCCGTCGGGACCGTAGACCTGCTCCACCGGCCAGTACCACTGAAACTTTGTCTTGCAGCGCTTGGCACGTTCAACGATCTCGGGCGGCTTTTTGGGATCCGAGTGCATGTATGGCCGAGGGTCGCCCACAAACGTCGTCGCTCCTGGTTTGTTGGCATGGAGGAGAGCGGATGACTCTGGGACACCTCCGGGAAGGTCTGAGATGAACGAAACAAAGGACCATCATCAACAACCCGTTCACACAAAAAGGAGTGACAAACGCAGAATATAAAGGTGGGTGACGCGACCGAGACCCGAAGTGACTCACAAGTGAGATACTTGGTTGGTTCGCGCGGAGGACGTCTTCCATCCTCCTTGGATGATTCTGAGGGATGGTGTTCTCTGGATTTCCCTTTGTTGGGCGTGCGGGAGCCACCACGGTCGTAGCGGTTATGCTGGTTGGGAGGAGGACCGTACCCTTGGGAGTGATAGGCTTGTGACGTGGTATGATGCGGCTGACCATATCCACTGTCGTTGGGCCCATGTCCGTATCCAGGGGATCGCCTTATTGACGGAGGGTGTGGGTACTGAGACTGCCGGTGGCGTCCGTGACGTGGTCCATCATCCTCAGAGTCGGAATAATTTCGAGGCTAGTAAGAGATCTGTAATCAGTACACGTCGGTTGTGTCTTTTTCCGGCCAGAAGAAAATAAATGCGAGCTTCGACTTGATAAGTCGAAGCTGCGCGAGCGCGGGATCAGGTGGCGATTGAGAGAGCACATACAGAATCGTCGCCATCCGAGCCGCGATACATGGATGCGGGACAGAGGACAGAGGTGGTGGCAGTGGTGGCTGTGGTGGTTATACCTGGAATCCGGGAAAAAAGTAAAAAGACGGGAGGACATGAAAAGCGTTACTATTGGACCCACAAAGATCAACAGCAAGGTGGTGACTGGGGGTAAACGTTAATTATAAACACCCACAATCGATCTTTTTTACCCGAGAGGACGCCATGGCCTCGTCCAGTTCGGATACAATCCGTTCAGAGTTCAGTGTTACGTTCAGCGGTGAGATTTTCCACCAAACGTGGTGCCCCATGTTGTTCCCCGTATTCGTGGATCGCTCGGCAACATCACCGAAGGTTTAAACTTGGCTCGTAACCGCTACAGCTAATACATACGCATTGAAAATACATAGCATTTCTATATTCATGGTTTCTTGCCATACACCTTCTGGGCATTGCCCCCAAAGATCGCATCAACACCCTCCTGCTCAATGCCGAGCTCGGCTAACGACTCTTTCACAAGTTCATACCAATCTCCAACAGCGGACTTTGCATAAGACTCGGGGGATGGCGAAGTACCAAAGATGATCCTTTGGTCACCAAACGCCTCTAGTGCAGGGCCAACTAGATCAAAATATCAACGAGGGCTATTTGTCAACGATCTAGACCCATCGGCTTACCGTACATCTTGATCCGCCGTTTCCACTCTTTCTTCTCTGAACTGTCTTCGGGCTTGATGCCACCGATTGGTGCCGGGGTCGGAGGTGTAGGTTCGCGCCAATTTGGTGGGAGGAACTTTATATAGGTGTTGGGGATCAGCGATAATGATGCGGTATGGGCTTGATACGCCCTATATGTTGGATGGGTGAGAAGTTTTACGAGAGGGAGGGACAAATCATCCACTGGTGGTAACACGTTCGCTGTGTGGAGAAAATGAGAAACCAAACGGCCGGTGGAATCCTGATGAGACACGAACACATGACGATGGCGCTCTCGGGATTCGCATCCTTGGAAGCGGTCGAAAGGGATTCCTCTAGCGAATCATAGCTCTTGTCGTCTGTAGTGAATTGCACATCGACATCAACGATGTGACCGTTGCTTAGTGCCCAGGTCAACGCTTCCACGACCTCCGGTGTTTGCTTCGAATAGACAACAGAAAGTGATATCGGAACTTTGGACGGTGAAGGGATGCCGACCGGGGAACCATTTTCGATGCTGAAGGGGACTGATACAGATAGGATGGGAATGTCAAGGATCTTTGGCTCAAGTCTTAGGCCGAGATCAGTTTCAGAAAGTGTCGAGATGAACTGATCAGATACGCACTTTTCGACGAGCTGTTGGACGTAATCTGCCTTTACGAGGAGGACGACACCGGAGATTTTATCTTTCAGCTCAGCGGTTGCTTCTGATTTCCATTGGGTGAGGTCAGTGGAGGTGACCACTACGTTCGCATCTACGATTGTCTGGGCGGAGACGGAGGTCGGGCTTGGCGGGAACGGGAAGCGATCCGCGGTACCTGTGGCTGGTGGGGTGAAGACAGAAAGGGGTAGGGCCGGGGGGACTCTGTGCTTTCGAGGGCTTGGGCTCAAGGGGGTCGGGGGAACGGACATGGGTGAGAGGGAGAGATTGTGTTTGCGATAAGTAACTGATCGTAGGCAGTTGCAGTCATCCACCTCACTACATATCTCCCGTTGCACCGCCATCGTTTACAGTCCCATCCAGGATTCGCGATGAATCCCACGTGTCCCCGCGTTTACCCATCGCACCTGAAGTGGCTCCTGCCGTGATTTGCGGCTTGGGGATTGGGCCGGCGAGCGACTTTACCGCTCAGTCTGACTAAGTTCGTCTGCCACATAAAGTGATTACTAACATCTCTTCCGATGGCTGCCCAACTGCTGAGCAAACTCACTCTTCTTCATCCCCTCTCTTCATGCCTTCGCCGGAACACACTGTCGGTGGCTCCCTGAAGCCCAAAAAGTCCAGCCGCACCAGACAATCCCATCCAGGAAACGTTCCCACCATTCCGCAGTCCGAGGAGTGCAGCACCTGTGGAGCAAAATTCACGAGGCTGTCTCATCTCAAGAGACACCAACTTACCCGTCAGTCCCGCTAACTCGTGCCCTTTCCGAGGTCAACTCTGACGTATTACATTAGATAACGACAGCCGACCTTACGAATGTGATGTGAGCCATACCCTCGACCCGCGAGAGAACGAACCCTAACCGACGTCCAGAAATGCTCTTTTACTTTCACCCGTAGAGACCTCCTCACAAGACACTTGCGAACGTGTCGGAAGGCGTGAGTAACGTCATGAGTTTCCCTCGGCTAGTACTAACGTAATACGCATTGGGTGGGTTAGGAGGGAATGTTCCGCCTGCGCTGAAGGGAAGAAAGAGTGCGACTTCCAGCGGCCGTGCGGCGCGTGCACGGCAGAAAATCGCGAATGCGTGACAGCATCTAGCAATCACGCCCAACGGCCCGCTCGTTATGACAGTCAGAAAAGTTCGGCCTCGGGGATAACCACCACCCCCTCGCCGGCCAACGACTCCTCCGCAGACGGAATCGTGACGAATAATATGAGCGAGGCCTCGTCTTCTCTCTCGTCGAACTCCTGTTCCTACTTGGAAATCCACCCGTACTCACTTGTTTCCGATGCAATGGTGGCTTCCTGGCCGCCGTATGTATACGCTCCTGCGCCAGAAGACTCGATCGGAGACGAAGCGGAGAAATACCAGGCTCCTACCGAATGTACTCCGCCAACGGAAGCTCAATATTTGCGATACAGTGCGTGACCGAGTCTGACCGGGTGGTACCCGCACTTTCCCAGAGCTTACGCGCGTTCAGATGTGTTATTTTTTGAAGAGTTCCTTAAGCACGTCCCAATCATACACCCAGTCTTGGGACGGAAGCAGATTACGGACGACCGCCAGCTCGCAACTATTGCGTGCGCTCTTGGTTCCTTGGCAGCTGAAGATGCCCCGCCCGGTTATGTTTGTGCCACTTGGATGGAGAGTTACAAACGCGTTTCTACCAGAGTGGTAAGGCAACTGCGTATCGTGTGTCTCCGGTTTGTTGACAGCTTTACAGAAGGCCGGGGTGACAGGTTGCATAACCGAATTTCTTTTGGAGTTTTGCTTCCTTCACGCCGTCCAAATATTCCGGTCGCATCCGAACTCCATGGTCGTCACTACGAGGAAGGTGATAGAGGTATACTGCATTTATTGTGTGACCCATACATTGGTTTACATGGACCTGACTTTACAGACGATCCGGCGGGATTCTGTGATATCGAAGCTCTCTACGTACCCACTTGCCCCACCCGTTAATATCTCCGACGATGCGATGCGGGCGGCATGGCACCAGTGGATCCGCTACGAAATGAGCAAGAGGTATGGTTCTCTAAAACCTTTGGGCTTTTCGCTGAGCGCGATCTAGGACCTTATGGCTGTTGTTCATCATTGACACGATCCGTTATGTGTTCTTTGGTGACGATCCATTGCTAAGTGTGGACGAGATGATATTACCGTTGCCCTGCGACGACGGTTTATGGGAAACGACGGAGCCTGTGACCTGGTTTATGCTGTTCTCCAACTCCTGGAGCGTGGATGGCACGGACCACCTTGGCGTTTTCTTATTTGATGCGCTTGAGCGGCTCGAAAGGGAACCCCTCAGAGAAGTCGACTTTTCGTCTAGAGGCGCGATGATCGTGGTCATCATGACGATCCTCCGACTCCTGAACCAACGGTACAACAACGACGTCCCTCCGCAGTTGGTTCACCTCCCTCTGCTCAACGGCGGGGTACACCCGGTCAACGCTATTGATAACGAGGCGGCCGTTTTGAGGCTAGGGCGTCAATTAAGTAATTGGTCGGCAGGGTGGAACCGCGATACAGAGAGGAGGCGAAAGTTTGTTGGCGATAGCCATTATTTATGGAATCCACTTCCATGCTACCTGGTCGCCCTCTGGTCCTTCACTGCTTATAGGGAAGGCCTTGCGCCGTTTGGACAGCCGTCGTCAAGGATTGGTATAGCGGACGCGATGAGGAGATGGATACAGCGGGCTTCAGACGAAAACTCTGTTGTTAATTCATAGATGCCCACCATGCGCATGGGAGAGAGACGGAAGGTCGGGTTTTTGTATCGATACATTCTGACTGGCTCTTTACAAGTACTGCTAATTCTCTTATTCAATCCACCCTATTTGATGCGATGCAAAGTTGTTGATTGCTGAGTTTTTATTTCCTCTTTACCTACCCTGCGTTTTCGCCGGCTGTAATCGCAAATCTGTGAGTCACGCTTGCAGTGACACAAGAGTGACCAACAGTCAATTGAGACATGGAAGAAAATATCGTAATGTATGATGCGATGGCGGAGTTACCCGGTTACATCACGGGTTCTGAATTCAGTGGCATTAGCCGAAGGGTCGGCATTGAATTACAGAACCCCTAATTTGGGTTAAAAAGAAAATTATCCAATAAAACGAGGGGAATGATTATGTAACATCCACCGATCGCTTTCTGGGGGTAATTCAACTCGAAATTGTATAAATAACAGCTAAAGCTCTGCTGTCCTCCTTTCCTTGTCCTTAAACCAGTTCAACCATCATCTCCCCGCCTCTTGCTTTGCCGCCCTCTTGTCCCCCCTTGCCGCCTATAACCCGTCTGTCTCTCACTCAATGGCATTCAAGAGAAAGCTCGACACCTCTGAGGACTCGTACCCAGTCGTGAGTCCATTCTTCGCACGTCGTTCATGTGACAACATCGAGGTCTCAACATTGCCATCATTTCCCTCCCCGCAGAACACAAAACAAATGAAGTTGATTCCTTTCCCCTCTGGCGACGACGACGACGTTGCCATGTTGGAATCACCTGTGTATGACTTTGAAGCCCATCATATTAGGCTTCGTTCGACCGCGAGTTCTGTCTCGTCCTCCTCCTTGTCGACCTCTCGTGAGTGTGCCCCAGTGCTCAACACGGAACCGAACAAGGCTAAAGCTTAACATGATAGCTGTCGGCAACCCCATGATGGATTTGTATCCAGAGGTTAACGCTGACCCAACTTCATCTCCGTCTATAGGCTTACTTCAACCCAATGGGTCTATGACCTCACTCAACCAGTAAGGCGCAACGCATTGTGGCACGTACCAGCTTGGTCTGACCTGTGCCACGTCTCTTCAGTGCAAACTGCACGCAAATTCCCAAGCTCAAAATGGCGTGCTCTTCTGGTGCCCATGGTCAACGGACCATGTTTACACTCTGCGAACAATGTGGCTCAATTGAAATGCTTGACTAGTGCGCCAACATCTGATCACTCCTGACTCCCTCTCCCTATCCTCCCCACCTTCGACAATCTTGCTGCTCGTCCTGGAACATTCGGGGACGATTTTCGTTTATAAGGTTAAAGTATTTGTCTTCGACTCTCTTGCTGTCTCGATTGCCATCCAACCATTGTCACCGTGGCTGCCACCATCCCCCATATATCCTTATCGTCACAACGCCGCCGACAATCCCCCATTGCCACCTGTCCGACACGCCGTCCGACAAAAGCCCCGACACCACCTAGAACAGTCAATGGCCGTTTACTCTGTTAGTCAAGAATTGTCCTGCTCTGTGTATTAAACAGTACTTGTTTATGTTGTAAATGAATTATTCGTCGAAAATTTGTGTGAAGTGCACCAGGCGGGGGACGGGGGCTTAAACTTGTCTACCGGCTAGCGGCGGAGTCTCGGGGATATGTAGATACCGAGTCTCCGAGACGGAGGATCCTGCCATGCTGGTGGGAAAATCCAACTATCCGCGACCGAGGCCTCCGGCCTGAACGTACATAAGTGAACTTTAGCCGAGTGAATGCGCTATCTCAAACAAGTCGAATATGAGACTCAGTTTCAGGTCGAAGCTCGCCTCATCGGTCGACGGCGATTGCCAGGGACAAGAGACGGGAAGCACGTGATCTGAGATCACAATGGGTGAAGCCGAAATCTCTTCCGCCTACACGATTGTCTGGGGATGACATTGCTACAATACGAGGCACCTTGTGAGTCACAAACCGAGTACGCTTTGTCTCCTTACCTGATGTCCTAAACTCCAAGGGCCGGTATACGCCCTCGATTGGTGCAAGACCACTGCGCCAGGGCAACAAATCCGACCTCGGTCTGCCTTCCGGTTGGGGATTGCCTCCTTCACCGAGGACTACAGGAATCGGATCGCCATAGTTGGATTACAAGACGAACGAGTGTTGGTCGAAGACAATTATCCGGACTATAGTGATTTCGTGACTCTCGCAGAAGCTCACCATGGATACCCAGCCACCAGTTTGCAGTGGCAACCTTCTACAGCCCCCTCCTTCGCTTGGTCACAGAAGTCGGTCGCGACGGAGCTGCTGGCTACCACGGGAGACGCGTTGAGAGTGTGGGAGTACATGAGTGATGGACAAGTCGGTGGGTCATCATATGTGGGTAGAACAGGGTCTGGGACGGGCAGTCGACTGCAGCTCAAGACGTGTTTGAGCGGTGTGAGTTCGAGATCTTGATTTTAAAACTCAGTAACGTAACTAATCATCCGTATATCTGTCCATTCCCCGTCATACGTGATGAACAATCCGGGTATCACAGCAATCGAAAGTGCAAAATCAAAGCTCGAGTGCCCCGTTGACCAACTTCTCGTGGAACGAGAAGGCTCCCAGTCTTGTCGTCACATCGTCGATTGACACGACGTGTACGGTTTGGAACATCGACACCTCCCAAGCGATAACTCAACTCATCGCGCATGATCGGGAGGTGTACGACGTCGCGTGGTTACCTGGGTCGACGGACATTTTCGTTTCCGTCGGGGCGGATGGAAGTTTGAGGGCTTTTGATCTTCGGAGCCTTGAGCACTCGACGATCTTGTACGAAACGCCAGCACCCAAGTCGGTTGTTCCACCACCTGTATCCCCTTCCCCGTCAGCCAGACCTCTGACCCAGCCTCTGTTGAGGATATGCTTCAACCCGCACGACTCGAATTATATGGCGACTTTCCACGTGGATGGGACCAACGTGCAGATCCTGGATATGAGGAGTCCAGGCCAGCCGGTCATGGAGTTGACAGCACACCAAGCGCCAGTGACTGCCGCCAGATGGAGCACGTTTGAAAGGCAGCTCTTGGCCACAGCAGGTGAGTATGACATCGTCACTTGGTATTAGGGAGCGATTCGCTTGAGCTTTTCTAAATATAGGCGATGACTGCCAGCTCTTGCTGTGGGATCTTACAGGTCACACGGCGGCACCGGCGACTTCCCCGCGAAATGCATCTTCACGGCTGAATTCGCCTCGACCGGATACCAAAAAGAGGATTGTCTCCGACCCAGTGATGGCTTACACGAGTGGAGGCGAGATATCAAATATGGCATGGTCCCCGTATATGAATTCGATGACATTGAATACAGGTCACTCGACTGGACCCGGTGAGTGGCTGGTCGTAGCGATGGGTAGGGAGATACAAGCGTTGAAGGTGTAGAACCTTTCCTCCGGCGAGAAGAGAAGGTGGTGGTCGTGTGAATTAGTGTGTTGGCGGATGCATTTTTCTGCTTCTCTGGCGTAGCGGTTTTGAATTATCAGGATCTTGAGGAAGATTTCTTATACGGTGTTGGTGATACATACAATGTTATCAGAGACCGAGACGCTGGCTGTGGGGAGGTGGGAACTCATCGATATCATTTACCCACACTAGCGTCGCAAATCCGTTTGAAAAAGAAAAAAAAATAGAGCTGGGTGGGCGGCCGAACGAATGAAGGAGAGGGTCCCGGCCTCTGGAACTCACTGAGCCGGGATGGTAGAAGCTTATCGTGCCGAGACCATGTGTAGCCGGGCGTTTCAGGAACCAAATAAGCGACATCTAACGACATCCAACAACGAATTGATTGGAGAAACACATGGAGCTGACGTTGTCCGCTCCGACTACCCATTGTACAAATACCCTCCGCATCATTTAAATGTTCAAGTTCCCACCCAGCTCGGGACCCTCCTTCTCCCTCCTTCTCCTTCTTGCTCACACCCCGGTCGAGGTACATCTACCATGAGCGCAGTTCAGGTGAACAGCGAGAAGCAGAATATCGTCGAGCGAAAGCCATCCGCCTCCGATTCTTCCTCCGTTATTAAGCAAACGAACCCCACTGAAGTCGAGAAAGGCGCACACCAGGAAGATGTTGAGGAGACCAAGGGACACTCATGGACCAGCTACGAACGCCTGCGTCCTTTCATCTTGGTTGGCGTAGCGTTGGTGATCCTCGGTTGGTGGATTTCATCGATCGTCCTCCCAGCAACCCGGCACAGATGGTACGTGTTTCAAGCTTAAAAAGTTACCCGATCTCTGACTCTCCCCGCCTGGATCCCGCTCTCTTCTCCAGGATCGTGCAGACCTTCTGGGCTTGGACATTCATCTTGTAAGTGTGGCTGGTTCCTTCTTATCGCCGCTCTTGGGAACTCACCTTGGTGTACTCAATTGGCCATTACGTTCTCATTCTACCTTAGGATCATTGCTTTCCGATTTATCCCCAACTCGGTCGTAAGCAAGCCTGTTGCCGCGGTCTGGGGCCCCCTCGTCGCTAAACCATTCAACCGTCTCCCACGAGCTGTCAAATTGGGTCTCGGCTGGTTGGCTCTCCTTGGTATCGTTTTTGGATCCGCTTTTGGGTTCTCTCTCCCTCAGGTGAGCCTCAAGTGTTCCACATGGTGCACACCGCGTGCCAGTATTTCTGACGCTCGTGTGACACAGGGAACAACATATGGTGATCGTGCCATCTCTGTCCTTGGCCTCTTCATTTTCCAGTTCGGTTTCTGGTTGACTTCTAACAACCGTTCTCGGGTTCCATGGTGGGTCTATTTCCAATCGATAGCTCCGATCGCTCCGATTACTTTATTGGAATGATGTCTGATCTCGCATACTAGGCCTACGGTTATCGTCGGTCTCTTCTTCCAACAGGCCATCGCCCTCTTCGTCCTCAAGTCTGACGCAGGTTTCCAAATCTTCAAGTGGCTCGCCTTCCTCGCCTCCGACTTCTTGAACGAATCCAAAATCGGTGCCATTTTCTTCTTTGATGAGGACACCGTCATCACCAAGCACTGGTTCTTTGCTGGCGTTTTGAGTGCTATCATCTTCTTCATTGCCTTTGTGCAGATGATGTACTACCTCGGCGTCATGCAGTGGGTTATCAGGCATTTGTACGTCGGATTCCTTCCACCCCCCCTTTTTTTTTCTGCCGAGTCTGATCTGTCACCTAGCGCTTGGTTCTTCTACAAGACAATGAACGTCTCCGGTGCCGAAGCTGTCATTGCCGCTGCCTCACCCTTCATTGGTCAGGGAGAGTCTGCCTGTCTCGTCAAGCCTTACGTCGATGTCATGACCGACTCTGAGATCCACTTGGCTATGACTTCTGGTTTCTCCACCATTGCCGGTTCCGTCTTGCTCGCCTACATCAGTCTCGGCGTTCCCGCCCAGAATCTGATCACTTCCTCGGTTATGAGCATTCCCGCCTCAATCGCTGTTTCAAAAATCCGCTATCCCGAGACTGAGGAGCCCGTTACCCGTGGTCGCGTCGTCGTTGACAGGGGTGAACACGGTTCTGATGCTCCAGCAAACGCCATTCATGCCTTCTCCCAGGGTGCTGTCTTCGGTCTCATCGTTGCCGGTCTTATCCTCGCCAACGTGTTGACCATCTTGTCCCTCATCGCTGCCATCAACGGTTTACTTACATGGATCGGAAAGGGCTTCTCGATTAACCAGCTTACGCTCGAGTTGATCCTCGGGTACATTTTCTACCCCGCCACCTTTTTGCTTGGTGTCCCACGCGGAGAGATCATCCGTGTCGCTCGTCTCCTCGCCACCAAGTTGGTTGCCAACGAGTTCGCCGCCTACTTGAACCTCCAGGCGATCATGGCCAGCGATGACCCCCTCTCTTATCGCGCTTGGGTCATTGCCCAATACGCTCTCTGCGGTTTCGCCAACTTGGGATCCCTCGGTATCCAGGTCGGAGTGCTTAGCGCTATGGCCCCATCCAAGGCCAAAACTATCTCTCGTGTTGCCCTATCTGCTATGATCTGCGGTTTCATCACGTAAGCTTCGTCTTTCCCACCATTTCCGACTTTGAACTCATGCGATGTGACTCCACAGGACTTTGCAGACTGCCAGTATCGCCGGAATGCTTGTCTAGAATACACTTTAAGGCCTTAACATTTTTTTGTTGGGTAAGATTAATGAGAAGACATCCCATGCTCGGCTTTAGCTCTAGTGCTGTAGCTCCCTCTACTTTGCATGTAAATTCCTTGTGCTCTTATCGTTGTACTTTTGTTAGTTTATTTAACGTCTCTTCGTCTTGAAATTATCAAATATATACCACTGGAACTGCTTATCGCGCGGCTCGGCTCGACTTCACCTCGGACGGATGCATCGCGTGGAGTCATGAGCTCGTAAGGTTTGTCGGGGCTCGTTCCTGATGATCTCAGGTCGATTATGCCGCGGATTCGCCGATCAAGTTCAAAAGTTTGGTCTTCCAAATCCCAACCGTCTTCGCACCATCCCACAACTTCTGTGGACCTCGGAACGGACCTTCATGGACTCGCTCAGTCGCTTTGGTGGGCAAAATCCGCCGAATCAGGCTTTTTGACCGGCATCGTCATAATGGCGAGGATCAAATCTAAATGACAAAACGACGGCCTGCGTAATCAAGCGTATGGGAGGCAATCCGTAGTGCATAATGCTGCACACGCACGCTCGGTGTTCAAAGAATATACAAAAATGCCCTTCTTCGTGGGCCCACACCCTGCTGCCCGCTTCCTCTCACTCTTTCGCGGTCCACCCGGAAAGCTCTCTATCCAAGCTTTTAATTGTTCGGGTCCATAACGTGCTAGGAAGATGCAGTCTGGGAGTTCGATAGCACTTCCTGTCATTACAACCTCTGAGCCCATCCTCGTCGGCCAGGGGGATAAGGGGGTTCTACCTCCCGCTGCGGCTGTCCAGATCACGCCGGAGGCGGATCCTTTTATGATTCAGATAGATAGGAATGATCCTAACTATGTCATGGTGTGTATTTCCTGCCTCTTTCGTTCATGGTTGACCGGGATTGATTGATATTGGTGGGTGATGTGATTAGAACTTTCCGATTTGGAAGAAATGGTACTTGACGATGCTGTCCGGAATCCTACTGTTGAACACGACCTTTGCGTCGTCCGCCCCCGCGGGTGCTTTAGAGCCTATCTCGGAGAGGTTTGGGCTTTCGGAGATTGCGGGGACGCTGATGACTTCGCTGTTCGTCATGGGGTATTTGTTCGGTCCTCTCCTGTGGGGTCCGGTGAGTCTATCCCAAAAACTACAGTATTATCCGACATGCTCACCGAAGCCGCTACAGCTATCTGAGATATATGCCCGGCGTCCGATTTTCTTGATACCGTTCACCTGTTACACCTTAATGCAAGCAGGAAATGCATTGGCCCCCAACACCGCTGCCCTGCTCATCTTCCGTTTCTTGGGCGGGTTCTTTGCAGCCGCCCCGATGACCAACGCCGGGTATGCCTTTGCCTTTCTGAAATTCCCGTCTTTGACATTTTGACTGACATTACCACTGTAGCGCTATACTTGGTGATTTGTGGAAACCCGAGGTTCGCGGGAAGGCTGTATCGTTTTTTGCTCTTGGACCATTCGCTGGACCCACCGTGAGTCTCCGAAAGTGTCCATCATTCAACGTGAATCCCCTCTGATACGGTGCTTTGTAGATCGCTCCCTTGGTCACAGGGCTTATGACTGTTGCTGGAGTACCTTGGCGTTGGGTGTTTGGACTCCTCGCGATCTTCGCTGGAACGTGCACAATCCTTGTGTTCTTCACCGTACCAGAGACCTATGAGTAAGCGTCTCGCTCGATCAGCCATTGGCAGGCAATGCTGAACGCGATCGCTTCCAACAGACCTCGTTTGTCGGCATTAGCCGCTCAGAGGAAGAGAAAGGAAACCGGTGATAGTCGTTACTATGCTCCTATCGAGCAAAGGCGTGCTACTTTCTCCCAGAGGTTGCAGGACACCCTCGGGAAACCATTCATTGTCCTGTTCTCGGAGCCGATGTTGATTGCCATCATCCTCTACCAGAGTGTATGTCGGACTTCAACGGATAATCTTGTTATGCACCGGACTAATACGGTTTCCTAGTTCTTGTTTGGGTGAGATCGCGGTTCCGCTCGCGTCTTACTATTTAATACTGAACCTTGGGCTGAAGATGCCTGTACTTGCTCTTCGACGCCTACCCAATCGTTTTCAGTGAGGGATACCATTTGTACGTCGTGTTTCCCGACTCACTACACTGCGCCTAACTCTTCCTCAGGAATGTTGGAATGACCGGTCTGATGTACCTTCCCATCACCGTATGTTCAAACGCCCCTCCACTACTGCTTCATGCCCTCCTAACTGCGTCTCAAAAGATTGGCTCATTTTTCGGTTGCTTCTCTTACATCTACTACTGGAATCCTCGATACATGCGTCATGTGGCCACGTTCGCTCCGAACCCGGTCCCACCTGAGTACCGTCTAGAGATGGCAGTTTGGGCGACGGTGCCTTATGCCCTTGTGTTCTTCTGGTTCGGGTAAGTCGCGGAGATTCTGACCTTTTTTGGGAAACCTCAGCTCACGAAACACGTACTCAGGTGGACGTCGTATCCTTCCATTTCGTTGTGGGCTCCTATGAATCAGGGGGTCATCATGGGATGGGCGACCGTTTGGTTATTCGTGAGTGTCATTTTTCATTCCACGCAGCCCCTCCCCCCCTTATCCCTTATCTCCGGTGCTGATTTGAAATTGGGACAGTTATCGCAACTCAACTACATTATCGATACGTATCTATTCGTCGCTGCGTCCGCTCTGGCGGCCAGTGCGATCATGCGGAGGTAAAGATTCTATACAGGTCCGCGATAGTACAGTACTGAACCCTTTGTCTATAGTTTATTTGGTGCTACTATCCCGGTACGCAAGACCGCTAGGTTGCACTCTAAGGGCGTCGGATGCTCACTAACCCCCTTCTCTCACAATAGCTATTCGCCAGCAAAATGTATACGGCTCTGACTCCTCGATGGGCGTCCACCGTGTTGGGAATATTCGCCCTGCTTTGTGTGCCTATCCCCTTTGCTCTTATGAAGTACGTCTCCGTTTCCATCTCACGAAATCACACACTTTGGCCTTGTTGTATAAACCCGACTACCTCTGTATAGGTTCGGAGCCACACTTCGTGCCAAGTCGAGATACTCCCACAAGATGTCACCGCCCCCACCAAAACATGACGGTCCGAAGGTTTAAGTCCTCGGAGGGCTACCGAGATCAAGTATACCTTGCTTACAAGGTCCCTCCACCCATAATTGAAGCACCCCGGTTCAGTAAACATCGTAGCATCCCCACATTTGTTTGGTGTTGTTATCCCCTCACGCTTTCCCACCAATCGCGCCGCCGGCAGTTGTCGGGACAAGTGGTGTACATCCCTTCGAAATACTAGTACTGTACTTTATCATCTCATCCGTTACTCTGCATTACCACCCCACTCTCGAACCTCTTATTACCCATCGCCGCAACCATGTAGGTACGGTTTTACCACAGGCGATCTGTACGAACAACATAAAGGAGTAATCGTCTACAAATAAACGCTCCAGCACCGTGCATTGGTGTAAGCAAGGTTCGTGCTGACGGCAATCGGCGCTTCTCCAAGTGACTTCTTCCTTCGACATCCATAAGGTTTCTGCCGATGGCCGCTCCTCTGATGCCTAAAATACCACCTATAAGCATACCACCTGCCACGGGCTTAATTTTGATTCGGACCAGCAGAAGGTCAAGATATAGGGGTTAATAATGCCATGTCACGGTGCTTTTGCCTCTTCTCTCGACGGCTTCTGATCGTTACATCACGCGTTTCACACGCCTAATTCTCGATGCTGTCTCAATGAAACACACATGTCCAATACAAAATGTGTTACGGGGGAGGGTGTGTGTGTGTGAAGGTACCCGTTAATTAAGCACAGGGTGACCACATACTCAAGAAAATTCGAACATCCATCAGACGACTATCCATGTAGTTGGAAGGTTCCGATAGCCGACGTCGGTGTTGGCGATAGCCCAAGAGAGCGGTTAGGGGCACTGATCTTACCCGAAAGTCCGCGGGGAAAGATAGGTATAGCCTTACGTCCAGCAACCAACTGAATACAATGCACACCTGAACACTGATTTTTTTTTTTTTCAGATTGCCGACACCATGGCTACAGCCTCCTTGGTCCCGACGATCCTCTCCATCTTGAAGAAGTCGTACTTGGAGTACAGAACGCGACAAGTTACGTCCGAAGCATCGACTCCGTCGTCGAGGAAGGGGAAAGAGAGGAATTCAGAGAAGAATTGGGGGTGATCTGGTGGACCGTAGAAAATAAGATTTCGGATCCCACGGATTTTGTACCTGCAAACCGAGATGAAGAGGTCGAGGGGAAAAGAGATGAGCAAACTCGTGAGGGAAGGATTCGTGAAGGCGAACCTCCTAAAGAACTGGAACCGCTCGCTGACGAGCAGGAATGACTTGTTACCGGCGAAGAACGCTTGTCGAGCTCGCGAGATGTCTTGATTGGAAGAATACCTAGCAGTTGAACAAGTCGTCAATCAGCAGTTCTTCGCGAGAGTTTCTGGTGGCCCCACTCTGAAAGCACAGTATGCGTGGTTCCTACCAGTGACCTGAAGTGGTTCTGTACTCGGATAAAGTCGAACGACGAGGGGACAAACACGACCGTGTTTGCACTCTGTACGGCGGATTTCATCACTGAGGGGAGTAGCTGATAATCCCAATAAGGGTGAAAATATTCAAGGAATGGCAAGATAGTTGGCTTACGTGCTTGATAAAATGGTTAAACCGTTTGTCGAGTTCATCCTTGGGGTTCGAACAGTCGAAGTGAACAAAGTTCTGGCAACCGTGGTGAGCAGCATCATGTGGGACCCTGCGAACATACTCACCGGTTCTACTCCTTCAGGGACTTGAAGTGGTGGCCAAAAATGCTCGGAACGGATCTTCCCGGCGACGTTCTTGAGCGATTTGTTAAACAGAGCTCTCGTCTCCGGAGTCTCGTAAGCTGCAAACAAGACCGTCTGGCGTAGGAAGGCACCACTGGAATCGACATCGTCACCATCAGAAACGAAGAACGAAGGGAGATAGAGCCCCGGTGCAATACCGAGGAGAGGAAACTCACTTTCCATCTAAAGCCCAAGGCTTGATCCTCGAGAAGTCGGTATCATGGGAATCCTTCGGCATCTGATTCAAATTCGTAAAGACGAATTGGACGTGTTCCCAGTTTTGCATCGCCATCGCGTCCAGTTGGTCCGCGATGACCACTTCAATGGATGAAAGGAAATCTGCATTTCTGTGACGTTTGAGTTAGGGGCGGATGACGCCAAATCGGTCACACGTACTTCTCCTTTTCGATCGACAGCCTAAGACCAAGCGGGCTGGCGATGATAATGTCGCAATTGTAGAACTCTGAGAATAGTTTCACGCTTTTCCTTGTAATCTTGATTCCGAGTCGGAAGCTGTCGTCCACGTTCCCTTTGAACATCTCGACATGATCCCTAGGGTAAACGCCAGGAGCCGCTTCGGCAAGCTTATCAACGGTACCTAGGGGGAGGCCGTATTCTGCCTGGAACCTGGCGTGGTTCTCAATTTGGAAGAATGGAGGTGGTGTATGTGAGGTGAGGGCTGCGACCCAGTGCAGGGCAAATGAACGGAAAGGCACGAGAATAAGGACTGAAGGTCGCGTGAACCCTTGGTCCTGTACATCTTCGGGTGGGTTTGATCCAGCTTTGGCCAGGCGCTCGTTGTTCTTGAGTACCCGACGGCGTTTCCTGCGGACGGTAAGTCTTCATTACAGGTCGTGAGCCGATGCTTCAACCCACTTGGAGACGTGATTGAGTACGTGAAGCATCGCTACCTCGCGGATAGGTGAAGCAGCCTCAATATTACTCCGGGTGATGTACAGGTCCCGATATGAAGTCAAGACAGAAAGCAAATCATTCTGTAAGGACCTGACTTCTACAAAGGGATTAGCATGAAACAATAATAGGAATTTCGACACACGAACTCTGATCTAACTTCTCTTGGGAAGACTGGAATTGGATTTGAAGTCTCGGCAGAACCTGGATAAACATTGACGAGGATCGCGGCGAAAATCAGCTGGAACGAATACGCACTGACGCGGGATTTCCATTCGTAGGGAAGCTAAGACTCGAACCCTCGGGGATAGATTCGGTCACGGGACCGAGCGCCCTCCAGCTCGATCGGCTGGTTTTCCAGGAGTTACGTTCCACTGCGCTCTGAGATGTGGGAGATAGGTGTGAACTCTGTGCGCCGAAATGATCCTCGTATGGGTCTTGTTTTTCTTCTGAAATTCCATTAGTTTGGGCTGAGTTCGCAATGGGGCAAGTCACGCATACCCTGATCGTCTTCAACCTCCTCTGGTACAGTAGCAGCGTCTTCAACCCCAGTGGCATCAGGTGAAGATGCTTCGGGCTTTTCCTCGCCTTCCTTTGGGGAAGTAGAAGTGGATTCTGTCGCGTCGAGTTGGACAGAACGTCGTTTGTTCAGCTTGACGCGAGGAATTGGCTCGATCGACTCTGTTCTCTTGCGTTTAGAGCTCTTAAGAGCAGACACATTGAGGAGAGTCAAAAGGCGAGTCGTGGTATTGTTGTCTTCCTCCGAGTCGAGTCCGGGCATTTTTGTATAACTTGGACTCTCTTCTCGAGGAGGGGACGGGCGAAAACTGAAAGATCAGATTGGGAACCAAACATTCCCACAGTCGCTTACATCACGAGGTCACCAGGGAAATCGGAGTCGGGCTGAAGAACTCTACAAGGGCTACTCTCGTTTAGGAGGATAAATAAGATTGACGACATGGGAGTCAGCACTCTGGAACATCAACGTTCAACGGCTACTTCGGCAGGTTCTCGTAAATACTTTCACTTAGTGCTAGTGTCATCGGTAGCAGTACTTGTGCTGACTATGAAGAGGGATGGCGAAAGATCCAAGAATTTGCGTCCCGTGATGGGCGGGTCTTTGCCGCGGTCGGTGCTCGGATGGCTAACTCAAAGCGCAGCACATGTGAGGTCATCAGGATGGACGTGGACCTCGGGGACAGTGTCTACAAAGGCCATGAGGTGAGGGCAAGCAATACAGTTCACAGCCGCTGTTGAATATTACCGGGATGCCGTTGTGTGCCTGATACTTACACATAAGCTAGACGTGGAATGATGATTGACCCTCACCGCTTCCGGTCAGAAATCGGTGACCCTCCCAGAGTGACTCCAGTCTCCCTCCGAACCCCATTTCTTCACCGGCTCTTTCTTCGGCCCTCCCCGCTCTCCCGTCCGGGGGTTTACGTCCCCTTCAAACTCTGGCTGAATCGGCATCCGCGCGTCTGGGTGGATGTCAAGTTCCCCATCTTTCACAGATAGTGGGGTCTGAGCTGCCTGAAGCAGCCGCTCAAATTCGCGTTGTTCCTCTCTTGGTAATGGTGGGGGTGATGGGCGGTTTAGTGGGATTCCCGAAGACACGGTACGGAGCAAGATGGATGACCTGTGCTTGCAAGCTGTTGATATTGCGTACAACATGACTAGCTGGGCGTGTTAAAATCTTGTGTCCGACGAGGAAAAGACCGACTGACTGGCTGGCTGCAAATGGCGGTTGGGAACAGAGCGAGTAGTGATCGTCACAAGTTATTAGTAAACCGAGACTGAAATCCGGCCTTCCGCGCTTGTTCACCCACCACTCCTCTCCCCCCCCTGAGTACGCTTTCGGTTCGATGTGGTCAGACGGTCCTGTCCACAGTGAGTTTACTGCCAGACCCTCTCGCCCCCCTGCAGAGGCATATCACTATCATGTCCGCGAACCTGTTGCCGCCGCGTCAATCCCGGACACGGCTTCCATCGCCAGCCATAACGTTAAACCCCGGCCAGGAAGGGCTTGTGACCTGTGTCGTCGCAGGAAAACAAAGTGCGATGGCCCATCGGCCCCCGACAATATCTGTTCTAGTTGCGTGCAGAATAATCAATCTTGTACCTATCTGTGCGCCTATATGCGTTTCTTGCTATCTTTCCGTGTCTCTCATCTCCCCTTAGCGAAGCCTCTCGCCCAAGAGGTCCACCAAAAGCGTTCGTCCCCTTCATTCTTATTTGCCCGATTCTGGCTTACGCTACACAGTTACGTCTCTGGCCTCGAAGACCGTCTGGAGAAGATGCAAGCACTACTCAAGAGAGTGCGTATCACACGAATCCGTTAACGCCACCCCCTTCTGAACCCGACCGTCCCATCACCCAGCTGCGTCCGGAGGTCGATTTCACTCAACATCTCGGCCCACCCATCATCAAGGATTCCTGGAAGTCGGATGAACAACCATCCACCCCGGCACCGAGACCTCTTGTCAAGAAAGGAAATCACCCAACCAGTCTGAACCCATTGGACCACTCTCTCAAATCCCAGCGAAAGTCGTCGGATGTTCAACCAGGGGATTTTCTTTCTTCAGACGACGAAGATCCTCCGTTCGAGTGCGCGAAACGCAAGTTAAATACACCTGTGCACTCGGACGACGAAATGGACAAAAATGATGGCGACACTGGCGTAGACCCAGGGACACGATTGTACGGGAAGAGTGCTGACATTCACTTGGTGGGCCCTACGGTGTTCTGGAAGTGCTTACACATAAAGGAAGTGACCCCGCCGGATCTACAACCAGAAGCGCATCCTCCAGATCCAGGGACGTTTCCCAAGGTCCGTCGACCAATCTACTGGGGTCCCCCTTTTCCGGTGAGTAACCACCCATCTATCCTCCCACACGTCAACATAAGGTCACCTAATTCCCATCAATCCTCAAGTGGGAGCTAGACTGGGAAGGCGTTCATTTGACACTTCCTGCTTACTTTCGTTCCGTCCAAGATAATTTCCCGTCTCCAGACCTCGCCGAAGAGCTGATAGACCTCTACTTCACCCATGTCAACGTGCTATATCCCCTATTTCACCGACCCACCTTCTACGACCACTGGAACGACGGTCTACACCACCGTGACGTTTACTTCAACTCCGTCTGTATGCTCGTTTTTGCTGTCGCAAGCAGGTGGAGTACGGACCCTCGTGTCCTAGGGGAACTATCACCCCCAGAACCCGGTCGACCACCTCGGTACAGGAAGGCTGGATGGCGCTTTTTCAACGCCACTATTGGTGCGTGGCTGGATTCGCATCCGATTCACGTCTTAACCGACCAACGAACCTATAGAATTGTTCGCACACCGCCGGAGCATCCTCTTTCCTGCTACTCTGTTCGAGCTGCAACTTCATTGCGTTCGTCCCAGAGCCTTGTTCCCTGTGTGGTCGATGGCTGATTTTACCATCGACTACAGTTGATCTTCGTGTACCTTCGCCATTACCTACCTCAAGGAACCGCCTGGGCATTCAACAGCATAGGACTCCGGAAGGCTCAAGACGTTGGTATCCATCGAAAGAAACTTTACGAGAAGGATCCAAATCCCAAGGACGAACTATGGAAACGAGTATTATGGACTATGGTAGGGTTTGATTGCGAAGGCTCGGTCGACGTCGGTCGTTCGTGCGCTCTGAGGGATGAAGAGTGCGTGTTTCCCACTCTAGCGGATACCGACTCTAATACCCCTTTAGCATGGACGTCGATCTCCCTCTCATTGTAGACGACGAATACTGGGCCGCAGATAATCCAGAATCAGCTTTTCAGCAACCACCTGGAAAACCTTCCCGTATGGAGGCCTTCTGGTTTTGGCTGAAGCTGACAAAAATCAGCGCCTTCGCAGTTCGCACCCTGGTGGGTCGCCAAGCACCTTTACGGTAACAACCCGCTGATTATCTCACTTCCAACACAGTATGCTGTGGACAAGTCCAAGGTGGCGCCTGCCGGCATCACAACATCTGAGTGGAGGAAGCGGACAGTCACGCAACTCAACGCTGCGATGTCCCAGTGGGTTGATTCATTACCTGATCATCGTACGAAAATTCCCTCGGTCACTCTTCCTCTGTGATCACATCTAATACTGAAACAACTTTTTCAACCCTTCGCTAGTCCGTTGGTCACCAAATATGGACAACCGCGTATTTGCCACCCAATCCGCGACGCTATTTCTGGGGTACTACCTCAATCAGATCCTGATATATCGGCCCTTCATACCCTCCGTGAAATCTGGCGCCGCCGCGGAGACCACGCATTCCCGCGTCAGGTTCCCATTTCCTGCTCTCCCGATTTGTCTCAACGCAGCTAGGACTGCGATACGGATTCTCGAAGCTGAGAAGAAGACGGGGTTCAGCAACATTCCAATCATCATCAGAGCTTGTCAAGAAGCTGGAGGGATACTCATTACTCATGTTTGGCGCCTCAAGACTCGCGACCGCGCGCTTGCGGTTAAGGGAATACCCAGGAGATATTCGGGACCCTTGATTGCGGACCTGGTTGCTGACGTACAGAAGGTCATCGACATACTCGATGAAGTGTGTGACCGATGGCCACTTGCCTATTCGCTTGCGTGAGTTCGGAGGACCCTGGGCTTTACCTCAACAGTGAAGGCTGACGCTCATCTTAGCACGCACTTCCGAGGATCGTTACCCGGGGAGGGAGAAGACCAAGGGGAGATTCCTCTTTCACAGCCTTCCCCGATGGGGAACCCAGAAGAAGACGAAGACGTCGAGACAACGACGCGATTCAACATCTTATCATATCCACTCTTCACCATTGACGGTGCTGCGGAAGACGCGGAAGACAGTTCGGATCCGTCCAAATCGGGATCGGGTTCACCTCCTTTCAACCCACGGCCTTGGGCTAAGCCTATCTTACCTCCTGAGAAACAAGGTCATGGCTCGTCGTACTCTGTGGTCGCCCCGCAACTCATTCCGCGACAGACTGTCCCGATCTACCCGTCTAATCCTTGTACGCCTCCCAGTCCACATTACAACTGCGGTTCACTTCAGGAAGAGGGACACCGACCGATCAGCCATCTCCCCGAATACGCGAACGGGAGTTATGGCCACAGTCATGGGTACCAGGGTCACCTCCATGAAGGTGTCAAGCCGTTCATTAAACAGGAGTACGTTGAGGACAACCAACTCATCAGCGGTCTGCAGGATCCCTTGCACTCCTACGTAGCTGGCCACAGCCAGTCCATGAAACCCGTATCATACTGGTAACACGTCACAAGTTTAAACGTTCGGAGTAGTGTGACTTCTCGCGCTTTTGGACATTTCGGGTTTCTCGCTCGAGCCGCTTGCTTGTTTCGCTAATTATAGAAGGGGTAATAATTTTCACTTGGGGTGACCTTTGGTTGCGCATAACCCTTTATTATCTGTACAACTGTATTTTTGCACTGTAGTTACTGGATATTGATAATGTACATAGAGAGAAGGAAGGAGAATCAAACGGACTCTTGTGCTTCGCGTTCGAAAAAACCAGGCGACTTCACTCCATTACGCATCGACCTCTTTTTACTCCTCCGCGTTCTCACCTTCCGTCGTGGTCGGGTTAACCTCGGGAACATCTGCATCCACTATTTTTTCCACAGGCTTGATGACGAAATCGTTCACGGCAGACGACATGCTCCCAGAATACATCTCCGACAAGGAGCTCACCGTGGTGAGAGCCATATCGACTACGCTCTCGACACGTTTTCGAAGCGTTTCGTTGGCGCTGGTCACAGTCTGAAAGGGAAAAAGAAAGGTAAATAAGAGGAGCGAGATATCGACCATAAGCAGAACAGCGCCTATGAATTCAAGGAACCCATACAGAAGTGGCGCGAGACGAAATTTCCTCTTCCCCTCAACCCCATGACCGAGGAATGGCAAGGGAGGGAGGGAAGGAAAGTGAAGTAAGCCGAGAAACAGTTACTCACCATCGTCCTCAAATGAACGAGCGCGTCGGCTTCGTCCAGCCGAATCAATAGAACTGGTTCAGGGCCCTCTTCATCCTGACCCTCTTCTTGACCTTTCTCAGGTTCAGGGACGTTCATGTGAACCTCCCCAAAGTGCGATTCGAGGAACATCGCCAAGCGCTGAACGCGCTCCAGGTCGCTCTCCGAGTCTGCGTGCGGATGCACGTGTTCGTGAACGTGGCTGTGTGCATTGGATGTCACTGAAACAGAGATAAAAAGGAGAGAACACGATTGTGATGATCGTCAGTTATCAGCATTCAGGTATCTTGTCACTGCGATGCCAAGATCCAAATCTCCGGACGTCACAAGAGTTGCGTCAATATAAACTTGCAACACGAGGAGGATCACGGGGAGGAACGGCAAGAGTGAAGAGGATTCGAAGGAAACGCACTTACGTTTCGCAGAGGCAGGACTCTTGTCTATCCCAGTTATGAGCGCCAGAGTCGAATCCGCCACCATATCATTACTAGCGCTCGATTCCCACTCCAGTGTCAATTCGTGTTCGCCAGTTTGTTTCACATCCGCAATACCCATCACCTGACGTAACGCGTCAAGTCTGTCGCCTTAACTAAAGATAGTGGAACGACATACCCTCATGACGGGGATGCCATCTGCGTCACATCCTTCCTCGACTTTGCCGAACATCCCCTCCAAATGCCACCTGACGAGTTCCCATCCCACTCCGAGGACAAGTTTCTGACGTTGCGTCACGACGCATGTGGATAATCCCGCGAAGTCTCGGAGGTCTCTGGGGTCCAGGAGAGTGTAAGAATAGTCCTTCGCCACGAGCAAACCAGATATCAAGTCATCAGCTTGGGGAGTCTTAGCCGCGAGAGCTCCAATGGCCTACGATAATACGTAGTCAGCGGATCGAGCATTTCGTGGGGAAAGCCGGTACACCCGTTCTCGCACTCACCTTCGCCACTCGCTCTCCCCTGAAAGTTAAGTTCAAAGTCTCAAGATTCCTTGGTGTATGAATCTTGACATCCTCATCCCTTTGTTTATATCTCGACTGGAGGGCAGCCCTAAGGCGACCCATAGCCGTCTGTTCCCCATGAACGAGGATCTGTTCGGAAGGATGCAATTAGTGTTTTAGACAATTACCAGCGAAGCGGGTTCTCAAACGGAAAGACAGATTTACGATATGCTTGGCCTTCACGGCTTCAATAAACTCCGAATTCTGTGAAAAATCCACGTGTGCGCTGAACGATATGTCATCCACCGATAGCCTCCGTGGTATCATGTTGCCTTTCAATGATGGGATCTCGTCCGGTCCGGACATGATCTCCTAGATGCGGAAAAAAAAGTGAAAGAGGCACAGATGAGTTTCTCAGAAAACAAGCTCAGGATCACACAGGGGGCGGCTCATGACGACCAGAAATGGTGGAGGAGGGGGAAATGAATCGCATTGCACGAATGGAGGTAATATACAAGAAAGAACCGCCTCCTGTCGATGTAATGACTACTCACCCTCGCCATCGTCCCTTCCACTGAATACCCTGTCACTACGAGACCGTTCTTGGGGTCTGGAGCCATGAGTTCCAGAAGCTCGCGGCTGGATCCGCTCTGAAGGAATCCTGGACTGGCTAGGACAACGCATGGGGGGCCCTCTGAGACTTTCTTCTCCCAACCCCGATTCTGACCCAGGTGTGAAATGTGCCTGGGTGATAATGAAATGAATGGATATGAAAAAAAAACTACGGGCCGGAAAACATACGAGAAGATAAAAGGGTTATCACGTTTGGCGAACCGGTTCCGGATGTTGGCATTCATAGTGTGAATGTACGTCTGGTACACAGCCATAGACTTCCTGGCCAGACTCGAGGCGTAGTAAATTGGGACGTTGTGCAGGTCTGGGTGGTTCTTCCAGTATTCGTCCAAGATCAGCAAGAGCTCCTGAGCACGTCCCAAAGCAAAAGTCGGCATCAAAACGTGTCCTCCGCGCTTGATAATGGTGTGAACAAGGTTTGTGAACCGTGCTTCTTTAGTCTCGCGGGCCTCCAGTGTGTGTACACCAAACGTGCTCTCCACGATTAGTACGTCCGGTTTGGTGGGCGGAAGCTCTGCCTTAACAAGATGCCGGTCCTCTTCACGTGAGTAGTCACCAGTGTACAGAACCTTGAGACCAGCTATGTCGATCATGAACATAGCAGCTCCAAGGACGTGGCCAGCGTGGTACGGTGTAAACGAGACTCCGGGGCAAACGTTGATTAGCTGGTGAGCTGAGACAGGAATGATCAAATCCAGTGACATCGAGAGATCCAGAGGGGAGAAAAAAGCTTCCGAGGACGATGAACTAAGGCGGGCGTAGTTGTGTATGAGTATGAAGTGTGGCGGGAGGATGAAATACCTCATGCGTACAAAGTCTTGCATCA
>Ga0307512_10002125_pt1 | contig 26015 bp, 24 predicted proteins | sample 14_EM_MG_FD_200267 | JGI IMG/M metagenome (GOLD analysis project Ga0307512, IMG submission 200267) | Populus trichocarpa ectomycorrhiza microbial communities from riparian zone in the Pacific Northwest, United States - 14_EM | ecosystem: Host-associated > Plants > Roots > Unclassified | place... | reverse complement strand
CCTCTGGCTGGTCTCCATCCCGGCCTCCACCACGGAACCCCTCCTTGAACGAAGCGGGTCGGGAGTCGGGCGGCTCCCGGTCCGCAGGGTTCAACGCGCCGCCGCGTCAACGGCTACGGCGGAAGTCAGCCACAAAGGATGGCAGTTCATGGCAGATCCCGTATGAGATATCCGGTTTGTAGCCAAACCCTGCGTGGTGGGTCCGGCACAGCGGGTACGTTCTTGCTCCGCCGGAAGCAGGGCGCTACACGGACAACTCATCCTGAATCCGGCATGGTTCGACGGTTCGCACGAGAGGACCCGGCCATGACGTCGTCAAAAGTGACCTCGTCTCAGCCCACACCCCCAAGGCCACCGCGGCCGAACCTCGCCTTCAGGCGGTTGCGCGGACAGCGCTCGCCGGCCGAGTTCGCCGCGGCGGTACGGCGCGCCGCGCGCGAGATCGGGGAGCGGGTCAGCTGCGACGCGCGCTACATCGGCCGGGTCGAGGCGGGCGAGATCCGCTGCCCCAACTACGCATACGAACGGGTGTTCCTGCACATGTTCCCCGGCCGCACACTCGCCGACCTGGGCTTCGCGTCCCGCGAGTCCGTACGCGGACGCCGGGCGCACACCGCCGGTGAGTCGCAGGGGGCGTATGAGCCGTATGACACACAGAACCGACAAGTCCCGCAGGAGTCGTACGACCCACAGGACCCTCAAGTCCAGTACGACCCTCAAGTCCCGTACGACCCGCATGAGCATCACGAGAGCCATGCGCTTCACGAGAACTACGAGGAGAGCGACGTGCTGCGTCGCGCATTCATGACCGGCGGGGGCGCCACGGTGGCCGCCGCCTCGCTGAGCCCGGTCGGGCTCGCCTTCGACGCCGCGGCAGCGGGACGTCCCGTCCGCCGCCCCGGTACAAGCGACGCGTCCGCGCTCGAAGAGGCCGTACGCAGAATCCGGCTGCTCGACGACCGGCACGGCGCGGACGGCCTGTACCGGCGCGCGTCGGCGCCGTTGCGCGCCGCCTACACGCTGCTGGATGCCGGCGCGACGCGTCAGGCGACCGCCGACCGCCTCCACTCCGGCGCCGGTGAACTCGCCATCTCCGTGGGCTGGCTGGCGCACGACTCGGGGCGGTTCGACGACGCGCGCTCGCACTACGCGGAGGCACTCGCGACCGCCCGGATGACCGGCGACGACGCCCTGGAGGCGCACGCCTTCTGCAACACGGCGTTCCTCGCGCGCGACGCCGGACGCCCGCGCGTGGGGGGGGGGGCCGCACAGGCCGCGCAACGCGTCGCGCGGCCCCTCGGCTCCCCCCGCCTGATGTCGCTGCTCGCGCTCCGCGAGGCGGGCGGCTGGGCGGGCCTCGCCGACCGCACCGGCTGCGAACAGGCGCTCGTCCGCGCCCAGACCCTCTACGAGCGAGGCCCCTCGGACTCCGACCCCGAGTGGATGAGCTTCTACGGTGAGGCCGAGCTGGAGGGTCTGGAGGCGCAGTGCTGGTCGACGCTGGGCGACTGGCCGCGCGCCGCCCGTCACGCACGCCGTGCGGCCCAGCTCCAGAACCCGCACTTCACCCGCAACATCGCCCTGTACACGGCCGAACTCGCCGACGACCTGGCGAGAGGCGGCCGCCCCGACGAGGCGGCGGAGGCAGGGATGCGGGTGCTGGACCTCCTGGACCAGGTCCAGTCGTCACGGATCCAGACGATGCTGGCGGGGACGGCACGGGTACTGCTGCCGCACCGGCGGGCATCGGGGGTCTCGGGGTTCCTGGAACGGCACGCGTCAGTGCCGCGTACGGCGTGAGCGGCGGCCGGGACCCCGGCAGGGCTAGGGCGCGAGGTGCCCCAGGTCGTTCCAGGTCTCGATGGCCGGCTCGCCGTAGGCCCATCCGAGTACCGACAGCGACGTCGGGTTGAGCCGTATCCGGGCCGCGAAGTCCAGTGGCAGGCCCAGCCACCGCGCCCCGATCGACCGCAGGATGTGCCCGTGCGCGAACACGAGCACGTCGCGGTCCGCGTCGCGCGCCCAGGCCACCACCTCGTCGGCCCGGGCGGTCACCTCGGCGAGGGACTCGCCCTCCGGGACACCGTCACGCCAGATGAGCCAGCCGGGCCGGACCGCCTGGACGTCCTGCGGGGTCATGCCCTCATACGCGCCGTAGTCCCACTCCATCAGCGTGTCCCAGACACCCGCCCGCTCCCCGAACCCGGCCAGTTCGCACGTCTCACGCGCGCGTGCCAGCGGACTGGTGCGCACCTCGGCCCCGGGGAGCCCCTCGAACGGCACCCGGTGCAGCCGCTCGCCGAGCAGTTTGGCGCCGCGCCGGCCCTCCTCCAGAAGCGGCACATCGGTCCTGCCCGTGTGTTTGCCGGACAGCGACCACTCGGTCTGTCCGTGCCGGGCCAGCAGGATGCGCGGTGCCATGGGAGAAGGACCTTTCCGGAAGAAATCGCAGGCGGACCACCTCCATCATCCCGCACCCTGTCGGGGGCAACCCGGCGGGCGATCTCTGCGTCTTTGAGGTCCGGGGCGCCCGAAGCGGGTGCGCACGTACGCCGTAAAGTGGCACGACCCGACTTCGGGGCGCCGCGCGAGAATGAAGGGGGAGGCGATCGGATGCAGACCGAGACGACACCGGGCATCGAGGCAGCAACCCCGCGGACCCGCCTGCGCTGGTGGACCGAGCTGCCGCTGATCCTCCTGGTGTACGCCTGCTACTCGGCCGGCCGGCTCCTCGCCCGCGGCGACACCGAGGGTGCCGTCGACCATGGCCTGTCGATCCTGCGGATCGAGAAGTTCCTGCACATCAATGCGGAGCACCCGCTCAACCGGCTCTTCACGCACGAGGCGTGGCTCGGCGTCCCGGCCGACTTCTGGTACGCGTCGCTGCACTACCTGGTCACGCCCGTGATCCTCGTCTGGCTGTTCAGGTCGCGCGCCGCGCACTACCGCGCCGCCCGCACCTGGCTGATGACCTCCACCTTCATCGGCCTGATCGGCTTCACCCTGCTGCCGACATGCCCGCCGCGCCTGCTCTCCGCGGGCCACGGCTTCGTCGACACGATGGCCCAGTACAGCTCGTACGGCTGGTGGGGCAGAGAGGCCAGCGCGCCTCGGGGCCTGGGCAGCATCACGAACCAGTACGCGGCCATGCCGAGCCTGCACGTGGGCTGGGCGCTGTGGTGCGGGGTCATGCTGTGGCGGTACGGCAGGACGCCGTTGACGAAGGCCGCCGCCGTCGCCTACCCGCTGCTCACCACGATCGTGGTCATGGGCACCGCGAACCACTACTTCCTCGACGCGGTCGCGGGTGCGGCCGTGATGGGCGTCGGCCTGTTCCTGACGCCGTACATGATGCGGATCGCGGACCGGATCAGGGAGCAGCTCCCCTTCGGCACAGGACGCTCTCAGGTCGCAGGTTCCTCAATTGTCAGTGCCGGATGCCAGACTTCCGCGGGTGAGCGAATTCCACGGCAGCGCGAGTCCCGGATCGGATCCGGAGCCGAGCCGGGTGCCTCTCCCACGGACGCGGGGGAAGGCGCTCCGGCAGCGGCTCGCTGAGCTGCGCGGTCCCGAAGTACCGGCCAAGGCGCTGGACGCGCGCGCCCTCGCGGCGCTCGCCGCCAACCCGGGCTGCAAGCGGCGCGCGATCCTGGACGGCGCCGGGGTGAACAAGGCGGCGCTGGCGAGCGCGCTGGGTTCCCCGTCGGCTTTCGGGCAGTCGCAGTTCGCGTTCACGCGGGGCAACGCGTTCGAGGCGAAGGTCAAGGCGGACGGCGGCGCGGAGCTGCTCAGGCTGGTGCACGAGAAGCTGGACCGGCGCGCGGAGCCGCCCGCCGAGGCGCAGGTGCCCGACCTCTCGGCGACCGGCCCCGAGGGCCGCGCGGCGCGTACGGCGCTGGCCCTGCGCGAGGCCTCCGCCGCCCCCGGCACCTGGACCCTGCTCGACCATCCGATGCTCGCGCTCGACGTGGCGGGCTCCCCCGCGTTCCTGGAGCCGGACGCCGTGGTCGTGCACCCCGACGGCAGCTGGACGGTCGTGGAGATCAAGTCCTTCCCGATGCTGGACGGTTCCGCGGACCCGGCGAAGGTGGGCGCGGCGGCGCGCCAGGCGGCGGTCTACGTGCTGGCCCTGGAGCAGGTCGCCGCCCGTCTGGACCCGGCTCCGGAGGTGCGGCCCCGGATCCTGCTGGTCTGTCCCAAGGACTTCTCCAACCTGCCCACCGCCTCCGCCGTCGACGTGCGCAAGCAGCGCGCGGTCACCGGCCGCCAGCTGGCCCGTCTCACCCGCATCGAGGACATCGCCGACACGCTGCCCGAGGGCACCTGCTTCGCCCCGGACCTGCCCACCGCCGAGCTGACGTCGGCCGTCGAGTCGGTCCCGGCGACGTACGCGCCCGAGTGCCTGTCCGCCTGCGAGCTGGCCTTCCACTGCCGCGACCGCTCCCGCGCGGCCGGCGCCGTGACCTCCCTGGGCCGCTCGGTCCGGGCCGAACTGGGCGGCCTGACGACGGTCGAGGACGTCCTGTCGGCGGCCCGGGGAGAAACCGGAGACCCGCAGGACCCGGCGGTGGCTGCGCTGCGGAGAGCGGCACGGCTGCGTGCGGAAGCCCTCGGTCAGGAGGTCACCCCGTGTCGCTGATCTCCACCCTCGCCCGCCTCGAAGCCGTCACCACGGGCCGCGCCCGGCCCGCCGCCACCGTCCGGCACCGGCACCTGTCCGAGCGGCCCCTCGTCTTCGTGCCGCTCACCACCGCGGGCGAGGCCGGCGCCCCGCTCGGCGCGCTGGTGGGCACCGACCGGGACGCGCCGCGCCTCCTGGCGGTACCGCAGCCGCGCGACCGCGACCTCAGGTTCGCGTTCCTGGCCGAGCTGGCCGACGTCGTCCTGCCGTACCTGGACGGGTACGCGGACGACGTGGAGGCCGCCGAGCGCAACGAGACCGACCCGGAGACCGGCAAGCGGGTCAAGGTCGAGGTCGAACTGTGCGCGGACGCCCCGCAGTTGATCGTGCCCAGCCGCGCGGGCACCGACTTCGTACGGCTGCTCGGCCGCTCCATGCGCTTCAGGCGTACGGCGGAGCAGGACCCGGAGACCCCGTATCCCGCACCCCCGCGCGTGCCGCTGCTCGGCCGCTGGCTGACGCACTTCGGGGAGCGGGCCCGTGTGCCCGGCTCCTCGCTGCTGCTGGCGATGACGGACGTCCTGGCCCGGCACTGGGCGACCGGGCAGTCCACCCTGGAGGACCAGCACCTCGGCGCCCTGCTCGCGTGGATCGACCCGCCGGCAGGGATCTCGGGCGCCGAGGCGGCGCTCGCGGCGGAGCTCACCCGCGACCCCCGTGGCCAGCTGATGTGCCCGCCCGCCGGACCGGCCACCGACCCGGCGTTCGACAACAAACTGCTCGCCCCGGCCATCGAGCGCTACGACCGCGCGCGTACCGCCCTCGCGGCCGTCGAGGACGGTCTGGAGGCGGACGACCGGCTCGGTGAACTCACCGCCGCCGAGCGGGACATCCGCGAACTGGTGCTGAGCCGCACGCTGCCCACCTGGGAGAAGGTCTGGCAGGGCCTCGACCTGCTGCAAGCCCTGCCCGACGGGGCGCACGTCGAGGAGCGGTGGACGCGCGACCGCTGGTCGTTCACCGGCCACCGCGACCGGATCGTCGCCGGCGAGCCCCCGCAGCCGCGCCGCGACGACGCGGTCACCGCGGCCAACAAGCTCGCCGCGCGCGAGCGTGAACAGGCCCGTCTGGAGGCCCAGGAGGCCCTCGACGACCCGCTGGTGATGGCGGGGCGGCGGCTGTCCGGGGAGGCGTTCGCCGGGGAGGTGACGGACGTCGTGATGGCCTACAGCGAGGGCAAGAGGCCGAGCCCGCGCCCGCTGGTCACCGTGCGGACACAGGACCGTCCGCATCTCGGCGAGCGGGCCAGGGTGTACCGCTCGCTGGGCGGCAAGCCGCAGGCGGCGGAGTTCGTCGGGCGGGAGGCCGGGCACGAGGTCGGGCTGGAAGCCGGGCAGGAAGCAGACGATCTGCTCGTGCTGCGCATCGTCGACAAGATGGGCCGCGGCAAGGTGCCCGAGGCCGGCTCGGTGCCGGAGAAGGGCGACCTGCTCTGTTTCACGACGTTCGAGCACGAGCAGCGGGGCGGCCCGAAGCTGCCCGACCCGGAGGAGACGCCGTGGACCCACGGCGGGCCGCCCGGTGAATCCGTTCAGGAGACCGCCGATCCCCTGACCACGGAGGACGTCCTGTGACCGCCGCCCACGACCCCGGTGCCGCAGCCACCCGGGCCACCGACGCGATCCTCCGCGACACCCTGCACGGCACCCATCGCGGCGTGGTCGTGGACTCCCCGCCCGGTGCCGGCAAGTCCACGCTCGTCGTGCGCGCGGCGCTCGAACTGGCCGACGCGGGGCGGCCGTTGATGGTGGTCGCGCAGACGAACGCGCAGGTCGACGACCTCGTCCTGCGCCTCGCGGAGAAGAACCCGGAGCTCCCCGTCGGCCGCCTGCACAGCAGCGACGCCGACCCGTACGACAAGGCGCTCGACGACCTGCCGAACGTACGCAAGTCGGCGAAGGCGGCGGAGCTGACCGGCCTCTCGGTCGTCATCTCCACGGCGGCGAAGTGGGCGCATGTGAAGGTCGACGAGCCGTGGCGGCACGCGATCGTGGACGAGGCGTACCAGATGCGCTCGGACTCACTGCTCGCCGTGGCGGGGCTGTTCGAGCGGGCCCTGTTCGTGGGCGACCCGGGGCAGCTCGACCCCTTCTCCATCGTGGGCAGCGAGCAGTGGGCCGGGCTGTCGTACGACCCCTCGGCCTCCGCCGTGACGACCCTGCTGGCCCACAACCCCGAACTGCCGCAGCACCGCCTGCCGGTGTCCTGGCGCCTGCCGGCCTCCGCGGCGCCCCTGGTCTCGGACGCCTTCTATCCGTACACGCCCTTCCGCAGCGGCACGGACCACGGCGACCGCCGTCTCTCCTTCGCCGTCCCGTCCGACGGCTCCGGCCCCGACCGGGTGATCGACGAGGCGGCCGAGTCGGGCTGGGGCCTGCTGGAGCTGCCGGCCCGGCACACCCCGCGGACCGACCCGGAGGCGGTACGGGCGGTGGCGACGGTCGTACGCCGGCTGCTGGACCGCGGCGGCGCGGCGACGTCGGAGCGCGCACCCGAGGAGCCCCTGCCGCTGGCCCCCGACCGGATCGCCGTCGGCACGGCCCACCGCGACCAGGCGGCGGCCGTCCGCGCGGTACTGGCGGAGCTGGGCGTCACAGACGTCACGGTCGACACGGCGAACCGTCTCCAGGGCCGCGAGTACGACGTCACAGTCGTCCTCCACCCGCTCTCCGGCCGCCCCGACGCCACCGCCTTCCACCTGGAAACGGGCCGCCTGTGCGTCCTCGCCTCCCGCCATCGGCACGCGTGCATCGTGGTCTGCCGGGCAGGCGTGGGCGAACTGCTGGACGACTACCCGTCGACGGAACCGGTACAGCTGGGAACCCTCGTGAAGTTCCCGGACGGCTGGGAGGCCAACCACGCGGTACTGGCGCGGCTGGCGGAGCACCGCGTGGACTGGCGGCCGTGACCGACAGCCCCGCACCACAGCCACAGACACCCCTGCCACACCGCTCTCCCCCGCCGACCGGAGGCCGGCACGGCGCCGGAGGCGGCCGAGGAACACAGCCCGGACGGCTGGGAGGCCAACCACGCGGTACTGGCGCGGCTCAGGGAACATCGCGTGGTCTGGCGGCCTTGAGGGGGGCGGGGAGTGCCGGGGGCGCCTGCCCCACGCCGCCGGAGCGGCGGTCAAGGGATTCGCGCGGCGCACTTGCGTGGTCGCGGGACAATGGACGGTGGCCCGCTCTTGGACGGGTCGGACGCGACGTACGAGGAGGATGAGACATGGCGGAGCCCACGCCGCGTCGGAACGAACCGCGGCTACGCCCCGCGCCCCTGCTTTTCGAGCCCGCGGAGGCGGCCTCCGACCCGGAGCACTTCTTCGACCTGGAGTCGATCGACGATCCACGGGCGCTGCTGGCCCGCGCGACGGAGCTGACACACGCGTTCCGCGCCGCGGCGGACCGCGCCGTGGAGTACCAGGCGATGGCGGCCGCGCAGCTGGCGGACCCCCGGCGGTTCGACCGGCTGACCCCGGCGGACATCGCGGAGAGGGCCGAGTGGACCGAGGACTATGCCAAGAAGATGGTGGAGTTCGGTCGGGACCTGATGAGCGGGGCCGAGGGGCGCGGGAGCGCGGACCCGGTGTGACCACCCCGCCGGACGCGGCATATGCCAGGCGGGCAAGATACTCCCTCCCTCCCCCCGTTGTCCCGATTTCCGGCAACTCACAGGAACGGAACGTTCACCGCCGGTAAATGTAGTTGCCATGAGCAGCACACGGAACGAGCCGTTCTCCGACCGCTTCGACGTCTGCGGAGTCACCGCGGACGGAGCCGCCTGGCTCGCCTCGGCAGGCACGTATCCGCGAAGCACGCTCACCCTCTGGAAGGAGCACCCCGGCGCTCCGGTGGTGCTGCCCTGCGGCTCCGTCTTCGACGTTGTCAGCATGCCCGCGGTCTTCGGCCGCCGGATGGTCGACCGGCTGTGGGGCGAGGGGCCGGGTTCGGGTCCGGTGGCGACGTTCCGGGGCCGGATGCTGCTGTTCGCCGCGCCCGGCTCGGCGCAGCGGCTGCCCTCGCTGCTGCGCTGGGAGGAGTTCGGCCGCACGGCGGCGATCCCGCCGCTGCTGTGCCACGGCAACGGCGACGCGGTGACCGTCCCGGCCCTGCTCTCGGCAGCCACCCCGACCTCGACCGACTCCCGCTGGCTCGTCGCCCCGGACACCCGTCACCCCTGGCTGCCGGGCCCGGAGATCCTGCTCTGGGCGGCCGTCCGAGCGGCCCGTACGGCGGTGCGGATATCGATTTTTCCTCCCGCCGATCAGGATGCTAAGGTCTACGACGTCAGCAGGCGCCGCTAGCTCAGTTGGTTAGAGCAGCTGACTCTTAATCAGCGGGTCCGGGGTTCGAGTCCCTGGCGGCGCACGTTGTCGATGGCGAGGCAAGTTCGCAGAAACGCGAACCGGCCTCGCCATCGTCCTGTCTGCGCGGCTTCGCCGCGCGCTGTGGGGGCTTCGCCACCCACACCCCCTTCCACCTCACCCGGCCGCCGTGATCTTCACGTTCCACGCCCCCGAAGCCGTCCGCCCGAGCACCTCCACCCGGATCCGCTCACCCGGCACCGTGAAGGTCTCGCCCAGGGCGACCGGGGCGTCCGCGAGGGGTGGGTAGACGGAGCTCTCCCAGCAGGCCTCGGTGTGCGGGTGGGCGTCGAGCACCTCGATCGGGCCGCCGCCGGACTGTGCGCCGCCGCGCACCCGGTAGACGAGAATCCCCGCCCGGCAGGACGCCGTGTCGTTGCCGACCGGCCCGCGCGCCTCGAAGGCGAGCACGGTGTCGGGACCGGTCCGCACCACCGCGAGCTTCACACCCCGCCCCAGTCCGAAGGCCGGCGCCCCCGCCGCGCCCGTCACCGGAATCCCCGGCCCGGCACCGAGCGGCTCCAGCGTCAGCCGGGTGACTCCCGCCTCCCGCACGCACACCACCTGCCGTGGCCCCAGCCACCCCAGCTTCCACTTGTGCCAGCCGAACAGATCGGGAGCCATCCCGAACTGGCTGCCCATCAGATCCCAGTCCCCGACGTAGGTGTCCCAGTCGCCCTTGCCGTCGTCGGGCCGGTGGTACAGATCCGGCAGGTCGAAGACGTGCCCGGTCTCGTGGGCCAGCACCAGCCGGTCCGGCGGGTGCTTCTCGAAGACGGTGACGACCCGGCGGATGTCCGTGCCGTCGGCCCTGAGCGGGGTGTCCAGGTTGACGACCTTCGTGGCGTCCGAGTCCACACCGGGCGCGTCCGGATCGGCGACGAAGTAGACGACGTCATAGCGGGAGAAGTCGACCTGCGGGTCGGCTACGGAGAGCGCGTCGCGCAGGTACGCGGCACGGCGGTCGGCGCTCCAGTCCCGCTGTATGGCGTACGCCGTCGAGGCCTGCGGCATCCGGATCCAGCGCCGCAGCGGATGCGCCCGGAGGGTGAACTTGCCGTAGGAGGCGCGTTCGAAGAAACGGCTGGTGGCCGGAAAGTGGTCGGCGGCCAGCTGGGCGGGCGTGGTCCGCGGGGCCGAGTCCGGGAAGGACAGGAAGACCATCACCGCGTTCAGCGCACGGGTCGGGCGCGGGTACGAGGCGTTCCAGGTGTCGAGGCCTTCCGAGTGATGGGCCTCGGTGCGCTGCAGCGCACACGGCACCGCCGAGAACGGTTCGGCGACCGAGGGTCCGGTCACCAGGGAGGTCGCGGCGACGGCGGACAACGTGGTGAACAAGGCGGCGGTGCTGCGCAGTCGGGGACCCCTGAATCCGTTGAGGGGAAACTGACGCGGCACAGGGACCTCCGGGAGCGGTACACGGGACACCGCACCCAGCCTGTGTGTATTTGTAGTACTACGCCCTGTTTGCCTGCCCCAGACGAGTGAGGAAGCCGAGGGATCGTCAGAGCCGACACCCCCGAAACGCTCACGGAACGTCACAAGCGATCGGGGGCCCCAAGAACCCGTCCAGCTGCGGGCAGAAACGATCTGTCAGAAGTGCCCGTCCATCCGGGACACTGGACAGTGGCTGGAAGGCCCCTGGGTCTGCCTCTATGATCGGCACACTTTCCTGCACGGACAGAGATCGAGTGCACTGCGGGAGCGAGCGGTGAGCGGAACGTCCGAAGGGCCGGCGCCCGCGGCAGACCTCGACCGAGGCGCCGTAACAGAGAGTGACGCCTGTGCGTCTCCTCGTACCGAGCCGCTGACGACTCGTACAGAGCCGCCGGCGTACCACTCGGTCTTCACAGCTGCCCCCCTCGCCATGGCGGTCGTCGACCGCGAGGGCCTGGTGGTCAGCGCCAACGACGGGTTCGGCGCCCTGTTCGGCATCCCCCCGGACACACTCGTCGGCCGTATCGCCGCCGACCTGGCGGACCTGGCGTCCGACGCCCGTACCTGGCACGCGTACCGCGAGGTGCTGCGCGGGCGCGAGGCCAGACTGCGCTGCACGCGCCGCCTCAAGCACCCCGACGGCCAGTCGGTCTGGGTCCAGGTCACCGTCTCCCCGCTGACCCCCCACGACGAGGGCCTCCTGATGTCCGTCACCGACATCAGCGCCCACCGCGAACTCCAGGGCCGGCTGCGGCACTTGCAGATGCACGACCCGGTGACACGGCTGCCCAACCGCAACCTCTTCTTCGAGCGCATGACTGCCGCGCTGGAGGCGGCGTCGTACGAGGAGAGCGGCACCGGCCGGATCGGGCTGTGCTACCTCGACCTGGACGGCTTCAAGGCCGTCAACGACACGCTCGGCCATCGCGTCGGCGACCGGCTGCTGGCCGCCGTGGCCGAACGCCTCACGCGCTGTGCCGACGAGGCGGGATACGCCAGAGCGAGCGCCCCGCTGGTGGCGAGACTGGGCGGCGACGAGTTCGCCCTGCTGGTGGAGGACTCGACGGGCACGGACCAACTGGCCGACCTGGCCGAGTCGGTGCTGAAGGCGGTCCAGGCGCCCTTCGACCTCGCCGGCCAACGGGTGTCGGTGTCGGCTTCGATCGGCGTCGTGGAGCGGCACGCGGCCGGCACCACCCCCACCGCCCTGATGCAGGCGGCCGACACCACCCTCTACTGGGCGAAGGCCGACGGAAAGGCCCGCTGGACGCTCTTCGACCCGGAGCGCAACGCTCACCGCATGACCCGTCAGGCCCTCGCCTCCACGCTCCGTCCCGCCATCGAACGCGGTGAATTCGTCCTCGAATACCAGCCGTTGGTGGGCATGGAGGACGGCCGGCTGCGGGGCGTCGAGGCGCTGGTCCGCTGGAACCACCCGCAGTTCGGTGTCCTGACGCCGAATCGGTTCATCGGATTGGCGGAGGAGGACGGTGCGATCGTTCCGCTGGGCCGCTGGGTCCTGCGCACGGCCTGTCGCCAGGCGCGTCGCTGGCAGTTGGAACACCCGGACGAGCCGCCGCTGTTCGTGAGCGTCAATGTGGCGGTGCGTCAGGTCTGGGATTCGGATCTGGTCGCCGATGTGGCCGAGACCCTCGCCGAGACGGGCCTCGCGCCCCATCTGCTCCAGCTGGAGCTCACGGAGTCCGCGGTGATGGGGTCGTCGGGCCGCCCGCTGCAGGCGCTGCAGGCCCTCAGTGACATGGGCGTCGGGATCGCGATCGACGACTTCGGCACGGGCTACTCGAACCTGGCGTACCTCAGCCGCCTGCCGGTGTCGGTCCTGAAGCTGGACGGCTCCTTCGTACGCGGCTTCCAGTACGAGAGCGACAAGGACGGGGCCGTGCCGCCGAACCCGGCCGACGAGGTCGTGGTCGAGGCGATGATCCAGCTCGCCCACCGCCTCGGCCTGACGGTCACCGCGGAGTGCGTGGAGACGTCCGCCCAGGCCACCCGCCTGCGCCGCATCGGCTGCGACACCGGCCAGGGGTGGCTGTACTCACGGCCGGTGACGCCGGATCGTATCTCCGAGCTGCTCAGCCCCGAACCCGACAGGGCCCAGAGCCCACGCGCCGGGGATCAGGTCGTCGGCAACCCGTAGGCGTCCGCGATGAGTTCGTAGGAACGGAGGCGTATGTCGCCGCTGTGGGCGTTGCCGGTGATCATCAACTCGTCGGCGCCGGTGCGCTTCTGGAGGTCGTCGAGGCCGGTGCGGACCTCGTCGGGGGTGCCGTGGATGACGTTGGCGTTCCAGGAGTCGATGAACTCCCGCTCCATCGGGCTGAATTCGTAGGCCTCGGCCTCCTCCGGGGTGGGCACGAGGCCGGGCCGCCCGGTGCGCAGGCGGACCATGTTGAGGGCGGCGGCCAGGACCTGGCGGCGGGCCTCCTTCTCCTCGTCGGCGGCGAGGGCGGAGACGCCGATGAGGGCGTAGGGGGCGTCCAGCACCTCGCTCGGCCGGAAGGACTCGCGGTACAGGTCCAGAGCCGGGACGGTGTTCTGCGCGGAGAAGTGGTGCGCGAAGGCGAACGGCAGCCCGAGGATGCCGGCCAGACGGGCGCTGAAGCCGGAGGAGCCGAGCAGCCAGACGGGCGGGCGGTGGGGGGACTGGACGCCGCCGGGGGACGTGGACTGGACCGGACCGGGCACGGCGTGGATGCGGCGGTACCGGTGCCCGTCGGGGAAGTCGTCGTCCAGGAAACGGGTGAGCTCGGCGAGCTGCTCGGGGAAATCGTCGGCGCCCTCGTTGAGGCGTTCGGTGCGGCGCAGGGCGGCGGCGGTGGCGCCGTCGGTGCCCGGAGCGCGGCCGAGGCCGAGGTCGATGCGACCGGGGGCCATGGCCTCCAGCGTGCCGAACTGCTCGGCGATGACGAGCGGCGCGTGGTTGGGCAGCATGACGCCGCCGGAGCCGAGCCGGATGCGGTCGGTGTGGGCGGCGAGGTGGGCGAGGATCACGGCCGGTGACGAGGAGGCGACGCCCGGCATGGAGTGGTGCTCGGCGACCCAGTACCGGTGGAAGCCGCGGGACTCCGCGAGACGGGACAGGGCGACGCTGGTGCGCAGGGCGTCGGTGGCGGTGCGGCCCGCTCCGACGGTCACCAGATCCAGTACGGAGAGGGGTACGGGGGCGGTGCCCTGCGCGGTGCCCCGGATCTCGTCTGCCGTCACGTATGCCTCCGTCGGTTTCGCACGTGCGATGTTCATCCGGCGGTAACAGGAGGCGGACTCCGCTTTATTCCCCGGGGGCTCCGCCCGCAGACCCCCATCGGCCCGGAACAGGCCTCGTCCTCAAACGCCGGACGGGCTGAGATGCCCGACCGGCGCTGTAATCAGCCGCTCCGGCGTTTGAGGAGCGGGGGCCCGGGGGCCGGCCCCGGATCAGACCTGCACGATCGGCTCACGCGTGAACAGGGCACCCAGCATCGGCGCATTGACCCTCCGGTCCGCGAGCCGCAGTGCCTCCCACACCGTGACCTGGTTGGCCGTGAGGACGGGCTTGCCCAGTTCCTTCTCCAGGGCCGGGATGTGCGCCGCCGTGTGCAGGGCGGTGTCCGGCAGCAGCAGCGCGTCCGCGTCGGGGCGGTCGGCGTCCCTCGCCAGCAGGAACACCTCCGCCTCGCCCCAGGTGCCGACCTCCGCCGCCGTGATGATCCCGGCACCGCGCACGGAGGTCACCTCCGCGCCGCCCGCCTGCAGAAAGTCCGCGAACAATCCGGCCACGTCTTCGGGGTAGGTCGCGCCCACCGCCACCCGCCGCGCTCCCAGCTCCTGCAACGCGTGCACGAAGGCGAAGGACGTCGAGGACGCCGGCAGGCCGGCCGAGCGGGCAAGGGCGCGCACCTGCTCGTGGGCGCCCTCCCAGCCGTAGACGAAGCTTCCGCTGGTGCATGCCCACACCACCGACTCCGCGCCCGCCATGCGCAGCTCCGTCACGCCCGCCGCGAGCCGCTCGGACGAGCCCATCTCCAGCAGGGCGTCCACCCGGTGCGCGTCCTCGCCGATGTCGGTGTGGACGACGTCGAGGCGGACGTTGCTGCCGAGCAGCTGCTCGATGCGTGGGTAGTCGTCCTCCGCGGAGTGGCCCGGGTAGAGGAATCCGAGTGCCGTCATGGCCTGCCTTCCTGCTGCTGTTCACCGTCCGGGAGTTCCGGCAGTACGGGACCGGAGCGCGCCGCCGGATCGATCAGCGCCTGATACAGCCCCACCGCCCGGGTACCCAGCCGGGCCAGTGCCGCCCACATCGTCACCTGGTTGGCCGAGATCACCGGGATCCGCAGTTCGGCCTCGAGCTGGGGGATGACGTCGTAGGTCGGGAGGTTCGTGCAGCTGATGAACAGGACGTCGGCGCCGCCCTGTACCGCCTGGTGGGCCATGTCGACCACATCGCGGTACGGCACCTTCCAGATGTGGCTGGTCAGGCCCATGTACGCGCACCCCGTGACCGTCACGCCCGCCTCGGCGACGTACTCCTCCAGCGCGCGTGTCACCGACACGGTGTACGGGGTCACCAGCGCCACCCGCCGCGCGTCGAGCGCCGCCAGTGCCTCCAGGAGCGCGCCCGAGGTGGTGACCGACGGGACCGCCCCGGCCCGCGTCATCGCCGCGCACATGGCCCGCTCCCCGGCGATCCCGCCGACGAAACTGCCGGAGGTGCAGGCGTAGGCGACGACCTCGGGCGAGATCGCGGTCAGGGTGCGGACACCGTCGTCGAGCGTCTCGTGCTCGCTCACCAGACGGGCCAGGTCGAGACTCACCTCGACCGGCACGAACGGGGTCCGCGTCAGATGCAGGGAGACATCGTCGGGGACCCAGCGCCACAGCTCCCGGTCCAGCGCGAAGTCAAAAGGGGCAACAACACCGACACCGCGCTGGGAGCGCGGCCCGCCCAGAAAAGAAACATCCATGGCAGGCACCGGCCTCTCACTGAGAAAGGGTCAGCAACGGCCGTACACACGCCCGTGTTGACGAAGGTAGGTTCCGGTGCGAGCGTGGTCAATCCGCCCATGTCGCCGTCCCTGTAAAGCCTTCGTTCCGCCCGTGTCACAGCCGGCGTTCTGTGCACTTCAGACGGCCTGTCCCCTCGGAGAAAAAAGTTCCCGCATGAGCGATCCCACACCGGCCCCCACCCTCCTCGTGCTTGACGCCGACCCCCTGCCCCGCCTCGGCCGGCTCACCGGCCGCGCCCGGATCGAGCACGCCGCCGAGTCGACGCTCGCCGAGCGGCTGCCGCACGCGGACGTGCTCCTGGTCTGGGACTTCACGTCCCGGGCCGTGCGCGCCGCCTGGCCGGGCGAGGGTCCGCGGCCGCGCTGGGTGCATACGGCGAGTGCGGGCGTGGACCACCTGATGTGCCCGGAGCTCGCCGCGTCCGACACGGTGGTGACCAACGCGCGCGGCGTCTTCGACCAGCCCATCGCCGAGTACGTCGCCGCACTCGTCCTCACCATGGCCAAGGACCTGCCCAGAACCTGGGAGCTGCAGCGGGAGCGGACCTGGCGGCATCGCGAGACGCAGCGGGTCGCGGGCACGCGCGCGTGTGTCGTCGGGTCCGGGCCCATCGGCCGTACGATCGCCCGCACGCTCAAGGCGCTCGACGTGACGACGGCGCTCGTCGGGCGCACTCCGCACACCGGCATCCACGGTCCCGACGACCTCGACCGGCTGATCGCCCGCGCCGACTGGGTGATCGCGGCCGCCCCGCTCACCGAGCAGACCCACGGCATGTTCGATGCCCGCCGCTTCGGCATGATGCAGCCCTCGGCCCGCTTCATCAACATCGGACGCGGCGGGCTGGTCGTCGAGGACGCGCTGGCCGACGCGCTGGCCAACCGGTGGATCGCGGGCGCCGCCCTGGACGTCTTCGAGCACGAACCCCTCACCCCCGACAGCCCGTTGTGGGAGGCCCCGGGCCTGATCGTGTCCCCGCACATGAGCGGCGACACGATCGGCTGGCGCGATCAACTCGGTATCCAGTTCGTCGAGTTGTACGAGCGCTGGGCGGCGGGCAGGCCCCTGCTGAACGTGGTCGACAAGAAACGTGGGTACGTTCCAGGACGCTGAACCACCAAGCGATGGAGGGCTGATGACGGATCCCGACCTCACCGAACTGACCGCCGTACGAATCGTCGAGGGTTATCGCAAGGGCGAGTTCAGTCCGGAGGAGGTCACCCGTGCGGCGCTGGACCGGGCCGAGCGGATCCAGCCGGAGGTGAACGCGTTCGTGCGTCTGCTGCCCGAGGAGGCCCTTGCGCAGGCCCGGGAGTCGACGCAGCGGTGGCGGCGCGGTGCGCCCAAGGGGCTGGTGGACGGGGTCCCGACGACCGTCAAGGACATCATCCTGCTGCGCGGCGCACCCACCCTCAAGGGCTCGAAAACGATCCCGGAGAACGGCAGCTGGGACGAGGACGCCCCCTCCGTCGCCCGGCTGCGCGAGCACGGCGCCGTGTTCATCGGCAAGACCACGACACCGGAGTTCGGCTGGAAGGGCGTGACGGACTCACCGCTGTCCGGGGCGACCCGCAACCCGCACGACCGCACCCGCACCGCGGGCGGCTCCAGCGGCGGCGCGGCGGCGGCCGTGGCACTCGGCGCGGGACCGCTGGCGCTGGGCACGGACGGCGGCGGCAGCGTGCGCATCCCGGCCGCGTTCTGCGGGATCTTCGCGCTCAAGCCGACATACGGCCGGGTCCCGCTGTATCCGGCCAGCGCCTTCGGCACGCTGGCGCACGTGGGCCCGATGACCCGGGACGCGGCGGACGCGGCGCTGCTCCTCGACGTGATCGGCGTGCCGGACAACCGCGACTGGTCGGCGCTGCCCGCCCCGCCCGGGTCCTTCGCCGCCGGGCTGTCGGGCGGGGTGCGGGGCCTGCGGGTCGCGTACTCGCCCTCGCTCGGCGGGCAGGTGGCCGTACAGCCCGCGGTCGCCGCCGCGGTGCGGCGCGGGGTGCAGCGGCTGGCGGAACTCGGCGCGTACGTCACCGAGACCGACCCGGACTTCACCGACCCGGTGGACGCCTTCCACGCCCTGTGGTTCTCCGGGGCGGCCCGGGTGACCCAGCAACTCGGCCCGGGCCAGCGGAAGTTGCTCGACCCCGGGCTGAGGGAGATCTGCGCGGCCGGCGCCCGGCTCTCCGCGCTGGACTACCTCGCCGCGGTGGACGTCCGCATGGAACTCGGCCGCCGCATGGGCCGCTTCCACGAGTCCTACGACCTCCTCGTCACCCCGACCCTGCCGATCACCGCGTTCGAGGCGGACGCGGAGGTGCCGAAGGGCTCGGGGCACCGGCGCTGGACGGGGTGGACCCCGTTCACGTACCCGTTCAACATGACCCAGCAGCCGGCGGCGACCGTCCCGATGGGCACGGACGGGGACGGTCTGCCGGTCGGTCTGCAGCTGGTGGCCGCCCGGCACCAGGACGGGCTGGTGCTGCGGGCGGCCCACGCGCTCATGTCCGACGGAAGCTGAGCGTCTCCCCGGCCGCCCCGGTCCGCCAGAGGTCGTTGCACCCCTCGGCCATTTCCGCCAGGCCCTCGACGATCTGGCCCCAGACGATGCCCGGGACCCAGCCCACGTCGGCGTTGAGCAGGAGGTTGTTGCGCTCGTAGAAGAGGGCGAGGTCGACGACCGTCGTACCGGCGCGGACCTCGCGGTCGTAGCCGTACGACTTCGTGCCGAGTTCTGTCCCCGCGAAGGAGAAATAGCAGAGATCGCCGGGAATCGGGGTGACTGTCGGATTTTCCAGTGGTGGCTCCGATGCCGCGAACGGCGGGAAGAGGGCGTAGATCTCGTTTCGGGCGTATTTCGCGTGATAGACGTCGCTGCCCAGTGGAAGGGCGTCCCACACGGCCGCGCACGTGAGCGGGGCGCGGTCATCCAGCAGTTTTGCCGTGCAGGTGATTCCACGCTTGACCAGCGAGACTTCGATGTAGCGGTCAGCCATACCCTCCATGGTGCATACATCGCATCGTCTCGGGTAGCTGGGCCGCCATGGCTCCACCACATGGGAACGACAGACACACACCCGTGCCCACACGCCGATCGCTGCTCGCGGGGGTGGCGGCGCTCGGTGCGCTGGGCGCGGCGGGATGCAGTCGCGTGGCCACCGCGTCCACGACGGAAGGCGGTGATCTCCTCGACCGGCTCAAGGCGGCAGGCGTCGTACGGCTGGGAATCGCGGGTGAGATCCCGTTCGGGTACATCGACAAGAACGGTGATCTGACCGGCGAGGCGCCGGAACTGGCCAAGGTCATCTTCAAACGACTGGGCGTGGACAAGGTCCAGCCCGTGCCGACCGAGTTCGGCTCGCTGATTCCGGGGCTGAACTCGCAGCAGTTCGACGTCGTGGCGGCCGGGATGTACGTCAATCCCGAGCGCTGCCAGCAGGTCATCTTCGCCGACCCGGACTATCAGATGCTCGACTCCTTCATCGTCCGCAAGGGCAATCCGAAGGACCTGCACGACTACAAGGACATCGTCGCGAAGAAGGCGAAGTTCGCGACCGGGACCGGGTATGCGGAGATCCAGTACGCCGTCGAGGCGGGGTACAAGGAGAGCGACATCCTGATCGTGCCGGACCAGGTCGCGGGGCTGAACGCCGTCGAGGCCGGGCGCGTCGACTGCTTCGCCGGTACGGCGCTGACCACCCGCGAAGTGGTCAAGAAGTCCAGCAAAGCGGAGGCCACCGAGGCCTTCGCGCCCCTCGTCAAGGGCAAGCCCCATGTCGACGGCGGCGCCTTCGCCTTCCGGCAGACCGAGACCACGCTGCGGGACGCCTTCAACGTCGAGCTGCGGAAGCTGAAGAAGAGCGGGGAGCTGTTCCGCATCCTCCAGCCCTTCGGCTTCACCAAGGCCGAGATGACCGATCTGACCGCGAAGGAGCTGTGCGGCGGATGACCTCGGGACTCTGGGAACTCGTACTCAAAGGAATCTGGATCACCGTCCAGCTGCTGGTCCTCAGCGGACTGCTGGCCGCGGCGGTCGCCTTCGGGGTCGGCATGGCCCGCACCCACCGGCTGTGGATCGTCCGCTTCCTCGCGGGCGTCTACACCGAGGTGTTCCGCGGGACCTCCGCCCTGATCATGATCTTCTGGGTGTTCTTCGTGCTGCCGGTCGCGTTCGGCTGGCAACTGGTCCCGCTGTGGGCCGGCACGCTCGCGCTCGGACTGACCTACGGGGCGTACGGCGCCGAGATCGTGCGCGGCGCGCTGAACGCCGTCGACCCGGCGCAGCGTGAGGGCGGTATCGCGCTCAGCTTCACACCGTGGCAGCGGATGCGGCTGATCCTGTTGCCGCAGGCGGTGCCGGAGATGATCCCGCCGTTCTCCAACCTGCTGATCGAGCTGCTCAAGGGCACCGCGCTGGTGTCCGTCATGGGCATGGGCGACCTGGCCTTCAGTGCCAACCTGGTGCGCCTGGCGCTGCAGCAGAGCGCGGAGATCTACACGTACGTCCTGCTGATCTACTTCGTCATCGCCTTCGTGCTCACGCGGGGGATGCGCGGACTGGAACGCAAACTCAAGGCAGGGCTGGGCAAGTCGGTCGGGCGCTCGCCCGAGCAGGAGCTGCGCCGTCCTGAGACGACCGGCGTGGGCGCTGGAGGTGCTCTCGGATGACCTGGGACTGGGGCGCTGTCGCCGACTTCATGCCGAAGTTCTGGGAGGGACTGCTGGTCACCCTGCAGATCCTCGCCCTCGGCTCGCTGATCTCGTTCGCGCTGGGCCTGGTGTGGGCGCTGCTGATGCGGACGCCGACCCGCTGGGTGCGCTGGCCGGTCGGGGTGGTCACGGAGTTCATCCGCAACACCCCGCTGCTGGTGCAGCTGTTCTTCTTCTTCTACGTACTGCCCGAGTGGGGCGTGACGGCCTCGGCGCTGACCACGGGTATCTGCGCGATCGGGCTGCACTACTCGACGTACACGATGCAGGTCTACCGGGCCGGCATCGAGGCGGTGCCGGCCGGCCAGTGGGAGGCCGCCACGGCGCTGAACCTGCCGGTGCGCCACACCTGGACCGCGGTGATCCTGCCGCAGGCGATCCGCCGGGTCGTCCCGGCCCTCGGCAACTACGTGATCGCGATGCTCAAGGACACACCGCTCCTGATGACGATCACGGTCCTGGACATGCTCGGCCAGGCGCGGCTGTTCTCGCAGGAGCACTTCCAGTTCACCGAGCCCCTGACGGTCATCGGTGTGGCCTTCATCTTCATCGCCTACCCGGCCTCCCTTCTCGTACGAGCCTTGGAGCGACGCCTTGTCCGCTGACACCCCTCTGATGAAAGATCCCGACGCGAGCGCGAACCGGCCGGTGGACGGCAGCGAACTGATCCGCTTCGACCACGTCACCAAGCGCTTCGGGTCCAACACGGTCCTCGACCGCCTCGACTTCTCCGTGAACTCGGGCAAGCACGTCACCCTGATCGGCCCGTCCGGCTCCGGCAAGACGACGATCCTGCGGCTGCTGATGACGCTGACCAAGCCGGAGGAGGGCACGATCACCGTGGACGGGCAGCAGCTCTTCCCGGCGCCCGAGAAGCAGGTCCGTGAGGTCCGCAAGAACATCGGGATGGTCTTCCAGCAGTTCAACCTGTTCCCGAACATGTCGGCGCTCCGGAACATCATGGAAGCTCCCGTCACCGTCCTCGGCCTGTCCAAGGACGAGGCGGAGGAGCGGGCGCGCGGGCTGCTGGACATGGTGGGTCTCGCCGACAAGTGCGACGCCCGCCCGACCCAGCTCTCCGGCGGCCAGCAGCAGCGGGTGGCGATCGCCCGGGCGCTGGCGATGCGGCCGCAGGTGCTGCTCCTGGACGAGGTGACCTCCGCGCTCGACCCGGAGCTGGTCGCCGGTGTCCTCGACGTGCTGCGCGACATCGCCCGCACCACGGACATCACCATGCTCTGCGTGACCCACGAGATGAATTTCGCAAGGGACATCTCGGACCAGGTGTTGATGTTCGACTCCGGCCGGGTCATCGAGTCCGGCCCGCCGGAGAAGATCTTCAGCGACCCCGAGAACGACCGGACGCGGGAATTTCTCAGCGCGGTGCTGTGACCTCAGGACGCCTTCAGGAGTTGAACGCCGGTCAACCTCCGAGGTCCGGACGCCGGGTCTTGGCACTGGCATATGCCACCGTGCCGCGCCCCTGCTGAGGGCCTTGGGAGGAGGTCGTAATCTCGTCAACAGCCGCTCACAACAAGCCGCTTGACCGTTATCGTGGAAGAGATTCGCTGTCCGGATTACGGCCCAGTTGTAGAGCGACCGAGCAAGCGCAGGGGGACAACCGTGGCGCTGAAGCACGAGCCGACCGCGCCGTACCACTCGGCCCAGGACGCCCTGCGCGTCCTGGAGACCGTGGCACGGCACAACGCCGGAGTCACCGACACCGAGCTCGCCCGGCTCACCGGCCTCACCCCGGAGCGACTGACCACGCTCCTGAGGATGCTGCGCCGCGAGGGCTACGTCGAGCAGATCACCGACGGCGCGTACGTCACGGGAGACGCCCTCACCCGACTCGGCTCCGCGCAGGGCCGCGAAGAGGCCCTGCGCGAGAAGCTCCAGCGCACCCTGGACCGGCTGCGCGACTCGGTGGGGGCGGCCGTGTACCTCAGCCGGTACGTCGACGGCGAGGTGAAGGTCGCCCAGTACGCCGACGGCCCGACCACCCCGGTGGTCAACGAATGGGTCGACTTCCGCTTCTCGGCCCACGCCACCGCGATCGGCAAGAGCCTGCTCGGGCAGCTCGACCGCAACAGCCGACGCGACCACCTCTCCCGCCACAAGCTGGCCCGCCTCACCTCGCGCACCATCACCAGCGACAAGCTCCTGCTCTCCCGTCTGGAGACGCAGCCGCCCACCGTCCCCCACCTCGACCTCCAGGAGTACGCGGTCGGCACGGTCTGCGCGGCCGTCCCGATCAGCGCCGGCTCCGCGGTCGGCTGCCTGGCCCTCTCGCTCCCGGTCGAGGACGCCCACCGCCTGCGCCAGGCCGCGGACGCGCTGAACCGCAGCGCGGCGCCGGTGCTGCTGTCGCTGGCGATCTAGAGCACGCGGCCGCGAGCACTCGACCGCGAACACGCGACCTCGAGCACGTCGGCCCTTGGTCCGGAGCACTCCTCCGGGCCGGGTAGTATTTTCTCCGTCGCCGCCCGCGAGACACAGTTCAAGCGGTCGGCGTGAGTCATGCGCCGCTAGCTCAGTTGGTTAGAGCAGCTGACTCTTAATCAGCGGGTCCGGGGTTCGAGTCCCTGGCGGCGCACCGGTGAAGGGCCTCTCGTGGGAGCGAGGGGCCCTTCGGCGTCCTCGGGGTCGAGCCGCCGGTACGCCCGCTCTCCGGGCGGCCGCCACCACACCGGATCGGCACAGCGGATCCCCTCCCGCCGCAGCCGCGCCCGGTGGATCTTGTTCGTCGCCGTCACCGGCATCCGCTCCACCACCCGCACGAACCGCGGCGCCATCTTCGTGCCCAGGTCCGGCTGGGCGGCCAGGAACGCGCCGAAGCCCACCGGCTCGAACCGCCCCGCGACCGTCGCCATCACCTGGTCCCCGGTCACCGGATCCGGCACCGCGTACACGGCGACCGCGTCGGCACCGTCGTACCGGGCGAGGATGTTCTCGATCATCGCGGCGGCCAGGTTCTCGCTGTCGACGCGGAGGCGGTCGTCGGTGCGGCCCGCGAAGTAGAGGTATCCGTCGGCGTCCCGGTAGAAGAGGTCACCGGTCCAGTACCAGCCCTCGTGCCGCCGCTCGGCCTCCGCCCCGGGGTTGCGCCAGTAGCCCTCGAAGGGGTTCGGCCCCTGGTTCACCAACTCCCCTATGGCCGCGTCCCCGTTCAGCAGCCGCCCGGCCCCGTCGAACACGGCGCACGGGCACTCGTTGTGCGTGTCCGGATCGAGTACGACGAGACCGGGCGCCGCCCGCCCCACCGCCCCGGCCGGCGTCCCCGGTGACCACTGGACCGCCGCCCCGCCCTCCGACGACCCGTACCCCTCCACCAGCCGCACCCCGAACCGCCGCTCGAAGGCCGCCGCGTCCACCGCGCCCGCCTCCGTGCCGAAACCGAGCCGCAGGGGATTGTCCCGGTCGTCGTCGCGCTCCTCGGTGGCCAGGATGTACTGCACGGCCCGGCCCACATACGTGAAGTACGTCGCCCCGTATGTCCGTACGTCCGCCAGGAACCCCGACGCCGAGAAGCGCCGCCGCAGCGCCACGCCCGCCCCGGCCGCCAGCGCGGGTGCCCAGTCGGCGATCACCGCGTTGCCGTGGAACATCGGCATGCAGATGTAGTGCACGTCGTCGCGGCGCACCCCGAACTGGCGGACCAGGGACGCGCCCGCGGCGGCCAGCCGGCCCTGGGTGCAGATCGCGGCCTTGGGGGCGCCCGTCGAACCGGAGGTGAAGTACAGGAGCAGGCGGTCGTCGGGGCCGGCCCGGGAGGCGTCCGGCTCCGCGGCCGTATACGGCGCGAGGAGGTCGGCGTACTCCTCGGTGTCGGTCAACAGGAGCCTTACGCCGGGGAGTTCGAGGCCGCTGAGGAGGGGGAGGTGGGTGCGCTCGGTGATGACGGTCCGGCACTCGGTGTGCAGGATGTCGCGGGCCAGTTCGGGGCCGCGGCGGGTGGGGTTGATCCCGGCGACCGCCGCTCCCGCCAGCGCCGCCGCGCCCAACCACAGCGGATATTCGGGGGTGTTGTCGAGCAGTACGCCCACGTGCGGCTCGGCGCCGGACGGCAGCAGGTCGGTCAGCAGGGCCGCGCGGGCCGCGGCGCCGGCGGCCATCTCGTGGTGGGTGAGCACGCGCTCCTCGCACCACAGTCCGGGGCGGTGGTCACCCCACCGCGATGCCACCAGTTCTGCAATGGAGTCCATGGCGGCGCACGGTAGTTGACGTACCGTCAGATGTAGAGCCCTACGGCATCAGGGCGTCGCTCTCGGCGAAGATCCAGTGGGCGGTGACCATGAAGAAGACGCAGAAGGAGATGGCCACGCCGAGGAAGAGCAGCAGGCATCCCGACTCCGCGAAGAGCCTGCCGCGGGCCGGCGGCCTCGCCGTGGCCTGGTCGGGGCGGTCCGCGCTGTAGTGCACGACGACGATGTCGCCCTCGATGGTCGTCCCCGGGCCGTTCTCCTCCTCGAAGCGGACGGCACGGCCGTCGCGGGCGGTGAACTCGTACACATGGTGCAGGGTCGTGCTCACCATGCTGTCGCCGGCACCGCCGCTGGTCGTCGTGTACGACCGCAGACAACGCGCCTCGGCCGTGAGACCGCTGTCCCAGGCCCGGCTGACCCGCTGCGAGCGGCGGACCAGCGTCACCGCCGCCAAGGCCAGGACGGCGATCATGATCGACGGCACGATGTAGAAGAAGGCTTCCATGCGGTCCCCCGGTCTCAGATACGCCCTACCCATCGGTAGGCGTGCCAGGAAGGTACCCGCGGACGGGGCCGGGTTCGCTCAAGAAAGGCTCAGAGATCCATCCTCAGAGATCCATCCGGGTGTTGCGGGACTCACGTGCGCCGGGACCGAGCCTCCCGGCGCACGCGGATCCGGTACGAGCGGTTCAGAACGTGACGTCCGCACAGGAGTAGAACGCGTTGCTCGTGTCCGCGATCGTCCACACCGCGAGGATGATGTGGTGACCGCTCAGCCCGGACGGCAGTGTGCCGCTGTGCGAGAGGGTGGACGGTGGCCGCTGGCCGTTGTACGGCACCGTCAGGAACGGTGTGGTGTTGAGGTCGGAGCGGGTCAGGTTGTGGTTCTGGTTCCAGCCCTGCTTGGTGACGTAGTACTTGAAGTCGGTGGTGGCGTGCATGGCGGTGAACTGCCAGCGGAACGTGTAGCTCTGGCCGCCCGTCACCTTGGTCGTGGGCCAGGCGCCGCCGGACGGCGTCTTCGAACTGTCGAGTTGGGAGAAACGGGAGTTGCCGCCGGAGCACAGGGCGCCGTCGCCCGGTCCGGAGGCCGGGAAGCCCTTGGGGCCCTCGACGCTCTGCGGCTCGTACTGGATGTCGCCGCAGTTCGTCACCGTGCTGTTGGCACAGAGCTTCTGCCTGCTGATGGGGAGGTCGGTGTAGCCGTGGCTGCTCGCGGCTCCGGCAGAGAACACGAAGGCCCCTGCCGTGGTGAGCCCGAGCGCGGCGGCGTACCACTTGGTCTTTCTGCGCATGCTGCCGCTCCCTGGAGAACGTGGGGGAAGTTCCGTGAGGCGTGCAGGTCTAGACCAAGTTCCAGATTATTGCTCCTCCTTGAACATGTCCATACCAATCACGGCCCCTGTTCCCCGCGCCCCGCGCAGAACGCCACCGTCAAGTCCTTGACCAGCGCCTTGCGTTCGTAGTCGTCCAGCTCCACCAGCCCGCGCACCGTCAGCCGCGTCACCGTGTCCTCCACCGAGTCCACGACAGAGGTGAGCACACTCGCCCGGTGCTCGGCGTCCAGCGCGGCGATACGGCGGCGGTGCATCGCGGCGGCGACCTCGGGGACGTACTC
>Ga0307512_10002124_pt1 | contig 26028 bp, 31 predicted proteins | sample 14_EM_MG_FD_200267 | JGI IMG/M metagenome (GOLD analysis project Ga0307512, IMG submission 200267) | Populus trichocarpa ectomycorrhiza microbial communities from riparian zone in the Pacific Northwest, United States - 14_EM | ecosystem: Host-associated > Plants > Roots > Unclassified | place... | reverse complement strand
CCTCTTCCTCCTGGGTCCGCTTCATATTGTGGTGTGGTAAGTCATTTAATTCAGGATCCACATCGAACGTGTAAGAACCGGTTTTCTGACGAAACACCTGTTGTAGCCGAACCCAACCCCTGGAGGTCAACCCCTTCTCACAGTGAACGGCTACACCGATGGGTGGTCCACCTGCTAGAACTCCACTGCGAGCAGCAGGACTGACTTGGTGTACAACGCTGCTGTCAACCCGTGCACTACGTGTTTGTCCAATTGTAACGCTGTTACTTGTTATTTTCGTATTTCTGTACATTCAAGTTCGATCGTCAACATACGTTGTGCCCGTTTTTCACGTGTGTATGATTCCAAATGTAGTTCCATCCGCGTCCGGCTCTGTAGTTAGAATTCGCTTTGCGACGCCCTTTTCCTCAGTGTTCGCTCTAATCTCACGCACTGAGACTTGTATTCGTCTACTTAGAACGAATCTCGAACGCTCGCTTTTTATCAGCTCACATTACTGTGGAGATCTATGACTATCCCTAGATGTCTGTAAATGATCGATGAGTAACGACTTGACTAGACGGGAAATGGGAGAGCATACCATCAGCAATGGAACGCGGCCTGGCAGGTCAAAAGTTCAACTGGCTTGTCACGTGGGGTGATCATATCCGAGTCACGTCACGGGTCGGGAACAACTGGGTGGCGTACGGTAGCAGCTTACACGAAAATCGTCTTTCAGCCTCTGCATCCCATCCGACCCCTACCTCCACGCCCGCCACCCTCGCCCGCCGTTCAACAACTCGACACCGTCTCGCACAATGCTGATCAAAGTCAAGGTATGTACCCTGATTCACCACACCCCTGATTCCCCCGTTATCGGTGGTCGGTGTAGAATTCCACAGACACCACGTTCTGATATCTGTTCGTCCACCTAGACCCTTACCGGCAAAGAAGTACGTGTTATCTGATGTACGCCTGGGCGGCCGAGCGCCCCTTTCATTTGCGCGATACGTCCGCGATGGATGAGATCGAAACGGGGACTGACTATTTGATCTTGTGCTTCTTCTCTCTAAGATCGAGCTGGATATAGATCCAGACGACAAGGTGCGTGGATTTGCACGTCCATCGGATACCATATCTTGATGCCTTCCTTGTCCCTCCGTCGCTATCTAGATCACTAGGATCAAGGAGAAAGTCGAGGAACAATCGGGCGTTCCTCCACAACAGCAGAGGTTGATCTTCAGCGGCAGACAAATGTGTGTGTATTCGTTAGGGTGTGTGGTGTGGAGCTGATGGTCGACTGTTATAGGCCGGACGACAAGACGGCACGCGAGCAAAACATCGTCGCCGGTGCCGTTCTGCACCTGGTTCTCGCACTCCGCGGCGGGACGCTCTAGTGACTTTTGTGTACCCGACTGAACGCGACATGAACGTAGAGGATACGATCGAAGTACTATATTGCACATTACAAGCCATCTCACGAAGAATGCTATTCCCGATTTCCAGTATTCAATCTGAAGGTATATCTGAAGTCTCGGCCGACCCCACAATGTCAGCCCCGGGTAACAACCAGCGGAAAGTTACGCTCAGCCTGAGCTGTCTATCCAGCCAGGTCGATTTTTCCCCTTCGTGCGAGCTTTGCGGATCAGACTCGTCTCGGACGAGATCCAAACGATGTGAGGGTATCCCGTGTGTCCACTTATATCTGGCATCGCCCATAAACGCGATGACACTTCGCGGAGGGAGATATAAACTGGTATACTGAAGGTCCTGGTGTGATAGCGGATCGCGATGCTGAGCGTGATTGGGCTTTCGAAACCTCATGACGCAGCCACTGACGAAGCTAACGCCCACGATGCCGTCGTCGTAGCGGTCGAGCAGATCAATGTGATCAGATATGCCCTCTCCTGGGTGATAAAGGTTGATTATCGCCTGTCGAGATCTTTTAGCCATCGGCTGAGGCCCACCCGGTGGGTTGGCGCCGTTCACGGGGTCTTGGACTTGTTCTAAAGAGAAGAGGATGTTCCACATCCTGGGATCCAAGGCCGGGGGGGCTAACGCTTCTGAGACGTAAGCGAGGAGGGTGGTGAGGGATGGGAGCCAAGCGGGTGCAGTGGGTTGAGTTGATGGCGCAGGGTGTTGCATGCCGTCTGTGCGGTTGAATAGCATGATCTGATTGACGTCGTTGAAGGAGCAGGTTTCCAGGAACGAATCAAGATCTAACGGCAGGTCTCTGTCTCTAAGCGGGTGATTGAGAAACCAGGCCGTTAGGCAATCCACGACCACTTGCCGCTCGAGATCGGGGGGAACGGTGATGGTTGGCCAGTGGAAGAGACCGGGTACAAAGTTTGGCGATTCCGGTCGTGGTAGCGAACGACGTGCAGGGTCCTGTTTCCATATGATTGACTCGTGGTCCGTCTCTTCCATCGTTTCGTCGAAGAGAGAATCGAAATCCGAGAGGTCGTCTCCCCCTCCATCGCTGTCATCCCCGCCCGAGTGCATTGCCTTTTCAAGAGGAAGGTGAATTTCAGCTGGGCGTGGTATATTTCCGAATTGTTTCTCACAGGTGCTGCGTCGTCGGGGTGCGGAGGTATCTCTGAGCAGAAACCGCACTGCAGCGGGTCACTGCAACAATAGCGGGGACAATAAGGCGATGACCCTGATAATTCAAGGCGGCTTGATATCCGTCATTCATGTCAACATGACCGCAGGACAACACGAGGCCAATGGTTAAATGTTAGAGACTAGAGTCCATAGGGAAAGAGGAAAATTGTAACGTTTCCGTCACCGCACTGAAACGGTAACTGGCACATCTCTCTCTTTCTTGCACCTCCTCCTCGGCCACTGGCCAGCCACCTGTGGCCTTCGCCTGAGCCGTGACCTTCGGTGCTAAGGCCGCAGTCAAAGGACGCCTCTTACGTACCGGACCGAGTTGCCTGGCAGAGGGCGTCGTCGGGCTATGACCCCATTGTTCGGAAATGATTTCGCCTTGAGGCTTGATACCTTTATTGGGTACAAATCTAAACCGTCCTCGTTGTACCAACACGCTTTCGTCTTTGATCTCAACTCTCTCTCCTTCCCCCCCGTCGCCGTTTTTCATCCACCGGCGACGAACACGTTGATCTCGCGAGGATAACAGGTGACGCCTCTTTCACTAAAACCGTCTTTTCCGTCCACCCAAAATTTCCGTCTCACCCTCGTCCTAATGTCCGCGCAGCTCTCCCAGCGAATAGTAAAGAAAATCACTCTCAGTCCTTCCCTTGGTAAAAATCCCCCTACTCAAGGTACGTCCACGACCCAAGATCGCCTCAGCGCTTCGGGAACCTTGATCTAAAAGTTCGAGTCCCCCCAACCAAAGCGAAAGGCTCTGTCACCTTCCCTCTTTTTGCCATTCAAAGTTCTCACTCCCTTCCCCCACTTTCTGCAGGTCATAACGGTTCTCCTAGAGAATCCACGCCGTCACCTTCATTATCGGTCAGAGAGAGGCAGAAAATTCATCTGGCAATGATGCAACAGAATTACAACCAACAGCAACCCGTTCGTCAGCCTCCCAGCCCCACCTCATCAACCGGATCTCGCCAATCTCGCAGGTCCCCTCAGCCGTCGCGAATTTCCCCCACCACGCTGACAACAAAGATAACGACATCATCCCCACACGATGGCCGAGATCGTGACCGTGTCGAAACTCTCCCGGATCGCCGTCCCAGTCCGGGTATTCATACCCTCAGCCAACCCAATATCCATCACCAGATGCCGCCCCCTCCACAGCATTCACTTAGTCAGCCGAATATCCACACTCCCGCTCATTATCCCCCTCATCGACCCATCCCTCGTGGTCCACCTCCCCAGTTCCTGAGCCAGCAGTTTCAGGCAGTCGAGGATGGATATCAAACGAACGAGGAAAACTGGAATTTGGCAGATGAAATCATTGCCGACATGGAACGTGCTAGTGATCAAGGCCAATTATCCAGCCCAGGTGGCAAGCACGGTGTGGCGTACGCCGGCGGCGCTCAATCCGGCCCAATTTCCCCTCCAAAAGACATGCCCATACAAAGGCTCGTCAGAAATAACCCAGAGAGGGTAAGCCCCAAGGAATTTATCGAGAATGCGCAGACTGGCGCCAATACTAGGAAACCCCGAGACCGCACTTCCCAGTCCTCGATTCCCTCGATTCCCTCAAGTGGTTCCCCGCATTCTCGAACCCCAGAACACCGCCGATCCCCCTCCTACCCCTTGAGGAGTGACTCCCCACAATCATATTCCCATTATGACTATTCCCAAGGCCGTGTTCCCACTCCTTCCGGCCTGCGAAAAGTTGAGACAATCTCACCCCCTTCTAACTCGACCAAGCTATCCAATTCAACTCCCCCATTACATTCTATGAAAGCCAAAAGTCCGGACAGGTCTCTGCCGTTGCAAGAGGAGCCCGAGGACCACCATGATGATTATGATGCCCTTCACCGTAATTCGCCTACCCCTTCTTCGGAAGTTTATCCTGAAGGCCGACCTGGTTATGATTTGAAGGCTCGAGGAGGGCGCGATAGCGCCGGCCGAAGAGTCGAAGACGATGATTCTGCTACGCTCAACGAGGACTTGAGTGACGAGGAAGATGACGATCATGTCGCCAAGCCTGGGCAACGCGATGAGTCCTCTTCGTCCGGTTTCACGCCACGCTCTCCCTCGGTCGCATTACCGGATACGAACCAGCGGCCTGATTACCATCAGGCGACACTCAGGTCCCGCCCACGAGGCGTTGTCACCGATCAACTTAACATGCGTGGATTCGAGCAGATCTTTGACCAGGCGGTCGACAACAAACAGCGGATGATCAACAACCAAGCAACGGCCACCCCAACATCCACGACCGCCGCGAACCCTCCTCGCATCCCCCCCATTGTGCCACCCCAAACCAAGGACGACAAGTTAACCTCTCAACAAACCCAGGACAGCCAAGCTCACCCAGGGACCGTGCGCCAGAACCAGGTCCAGAACCCCCAGAAACCTCAAGTCCCCACGCAACCGTTTTATCCTCCCCACCTGTATCCAGAAGATTTCTATGATCCCACTGCTGCCTACCTCCAAACTTACCTCCAGTCACCTGGTCTTCGACCTCAAGCTCCCATTCCGCCCACTCCTCACAGTTCAACCTCAGCTCCTTCACCTTCTCCGTATATACACTTAGCTGCCGGAAGGCACGACCTCGAACCACATAGGCCCCTTGGCTCGCCCTACCCGCATCCATTCTCCCACGTTCCTAGGAACGCCTACACTGCTGCGAGGACGCCTTCCATCGCTTACGATCCTAATGATCCTAATGTGATTCGAGAACAGATGGCATTGCAGATGCAGATTTATGCACTAAACAATGCTGCTGCTTCGTCGGCGGATTCCACCTTTTCACCTTCTTCTACCCCGTTCCCTGCACCTGGTTATAACCCATGGGCATTTGTCCCGACCATGCGTGGGTTCCCTGGATTGGGTTTGGGCGTGGGCCGAGGAGGGGACTCGACGATGAGTCTGAGGAGCAGCCCGAGCCATGAGCCCGTGCAACTCCCTCTCCCGCCTTCGATGGCTAAAGGACCGCAGAGTAGGTTGAGGAAGAGGGAGAGGTCAATGAATCTCAAGGCTGTCCAGGAGAGATTAATGAACGGTAGCAGGTCCGGAAGGAGCAAGCTCGTCCCTCCCAGAGTTGATTCGACACAGCCCAGGGACACGAGTCCAGAGATGTCGGATGGTGGTGAGGAGACGGCTGGTGAAGAGGTCCACACGAACGTTGAGGGTGATACGGATAAATGGGACGTCAATGGTGTGAACGGAGTTGGGAAAGAAGTCGAGGTGAAGGATGTTACAGATGCGGTGCAGGAGATCGCTGGAGATGACGACGGCGATTGGATCGATGAAGATGAGGAAGACGACGATGGTAATGACTTGTTAGACCTCCCCTACCATCCTTCTTATGTGAGGGATGAGAGTAAGAGGAGGAGGCGTTGGGAAAACAAGTGGGAAGCTCTCGCTGAAACGGTCCGTTTCGCGTTTTGGATCTTTTTTTGGCGAAACGATTTTGATCATCCCTCGCAGTTCCGCGCACTTGATAGGCAAACAGATGCAACCATGATCCTCGTCGCGGCCCCATCACATACTCGAAAACTCTACTCGCTCATGTCAAGGTCGATCCGAAGGGACCCTGCCCTCCTCAATGGTGATCCTGTCTTGAGCATTCGGAGGTCGTTCAAACACGTGACCACCCAACGAAAGGTGTCTCGGGTGAACCACGGAATGTCTCTCGTCGATCGACTCGGGCTTCGTTCCAGGTCTGGCTCGATCTCTGTGGACAGTATGGGGTACTCGGACGTCGGTTCTTCGGAGAGCCGCGAGGACGACTTGAGAAGGGCTTTAGAAGCCGCTCTAGGAAGCCTCGACGCACTCGGTAATATTTACGAGGAGAGAGAAACCCGGTGGAGAGAAGAGATGACGAGGTTGAACAATGACAAGAGTCGAGTTGAGCTACTCTTGTCCCAGACGTTCGGTAAGTTTTCGGGCATGGGTATGAGCAGCGGGAGCGGAGGATCGACTGTCAACGGACAGAACGAGAATTTGATTTTGGTGTAATGCTGTTGGGTGAGGCTCTGGTATGATTTGCAGGTCGGAATTGGGACGATATAGGATCTACGATAGTACATACTTGTAACAGACCATACTAGGTAGAATACTATGCTCCTCATTTTTTCTCTTCTCCATCCACGCTGGACGCGAGTCGGAAGCCGAGCGCTGAGCACGTGGCCGCGTCCGTTGAACTTCGTCGACGATCACACCACGCTTTGAGCGCGTTTCGGATTATTTTTCGACATGGGGAATGGGAGCTCTAAATACTCTTCGCAGTACTACGACTATCGTCCATTTACTGGACCTGTGATTCCGCCACCGCCGCAAATGACCAACGCGAATTCTTACGCCTCCGGGTCCACTCTACCATCATCTTACGATATGCCACGAAGGAGGAGAAGGAAATGGTACCAGTTTGGTTCAGGAAGGGACCGTCACAGAGGTCAGGAAATCTGGTACAGTGCCTACGTCAGTCCCAGAGGACAACAGCCTCCCACTCAGAACCCATTTGGTCAGTTTTCGTTTTCCATCCACATCTTGACTTCCGAATCTCTGACCATACATGCGGTCCGGTCTGCCTGCTACACAATACAGCGGCTTACCAGGGACCTCCCGATCGTCAGCGGGGCCCCTCGATGCCGGTACCGACGCACTACGGAAGCCTTCACATCCCGGACGGGTATATACCTCCGTCGGTTAACCCGCCCGTCATTCCACAAGAAGTAATCACACCCACGACCGATTCGGAGTACTGGAGGAGAGCGGGGCATCCACAACACCCCCACTATCCATCTCAGAGTCACCATCGGAGACCTAGCCAGTCGCATCCGCCCGTTCAGCCGGTCAACCCTATCGTCATGCCGCCTCAACCTTTTACTGAGCCCACAACGAGCACTCGGACTTCTTCTCTCCGTTCCCCCCCGTTTAAGCCGTTTCAACCACTCCCTGAAATCCCAAGGACTAAGCCTCCGACGCCTCCACCGAAACTGTTGGACCTCCCGCCTTATAGAGACACGTTGTCGCACCTTTCCCATGCTTCCCCCGCCAGTAAGACCAAAGCCCTCGAGATAATTCAGAATAGGGAGAAGAGAGACATACGTCGAGCTCATGAGGAGTGGAAGGAGCAGGACGAGAAACGGGAGAAAGCCATAAAGGAGAAGAAGGAGGAGAGGGAGAGATTGATTAGCGGGGCGAGTACAATAAGCGCACCCACCATGCAAACCGTTACAGCACTCGTCGTCGACCCGACCACTGCTCAGCAGCCACCTCCGCCTCCCAAGAAGGAAAAGAGATCTTTCTGGAAAAAGTTGCTCCACCCCGGCAAATCTGACCACAGCAGACAACAGCCAGCCGCGAGACAACCCATGACTGTAGCGAATGGTCCCGTCATCATTCCAATTGGTCCGCAACAGGTGCTGCCTTCAATACCTGGGGTCGTGGTGCCTATGCAAATGCCTAGCCAGTCCTATACGTCCACGCATCCGAACCCTGTGCATGTCGTACAGCAGACGCCAGCTCCACCTGTTATTCCTGTCTCCCCTGGAAGAATGCGCGCGGGTGGTGTAATACCTGGCACCCCGGGGCCACCAGCAGCTATGCCGTCACCGTTACTCCAGCCGACAGCAAGATCCACGACACCTGGTATCTCACCACCTCCCAATGCCGCTTTCTTCTCGATTCCCGCGGCCACAAATTTGTAAGCCTTCCCCATCCCCCATTCTCACCCCTTTAAACGTTTATGGTCTGACGTGATATCATCACCAGCCGAGGATAGCCTCACTCGACCCTGGACATACCGCACCGTTCATAATGACGAACCGGGGTCGTGGTTCGGAGTTGTCCGAACTAAACGACCCTCTTTGTCGCCTTCAAGGCGACGAGTACACAAAGACGAAGATATATCAATTGTATTTCATGCTGGACATCACGACCGTTACAGACGATGATCTCGACGACTGCTCTGATACGTTCTACTCCTTTACCTCTATTTTCCTTTTCATCGGATTCCTGGTTTTCCCTGCTCTCTGGTCTCAGTGTCATCCTTCGCTTGCTCTACTTTGCGCTTTCCACAGATTTCCACGCTGTCCTCTATTTCCTATTCCCTATATACTTCAAGGTAATTTTATCGCGATTGTTGAGGGCCCTTCACATGCTGTGTTGCAACCCCGGTCTCATTGTCACTCTGTGCTCCTGCGACACCTTCTTTGTTCGGCTTCCGCATGCTTACTAGTATTGTGATTTACCTAGACTTCCCCCCCTACGTCGTTTACCTTGTAACTACCTACCCTGCTCTCTCCATCTGTGACACACCCTGGAAATACACGTGTAAATCTTTTTTTTTGGTCCATACTGACGAACACAGGACGTCGACTTGTGGGCGAAGAAAACTGAGTTCTTCTGTAGCTATTAGAGCCTGCTTGTCCGATCCTATGAGATGATCAACACGGGATGTTTCGAGAACGTCGTGTGCTGCCACCTGGCCTAGCAGTAGTAGATCCATGGTTCTCAACTAAAAGAACGACAACATCCTCCGAAGCGTGTGGGAAATCCAATCAAGTCGTCCACCTGGCTAAGACGAAAAAACATACCAACAAAAAACGCTCAAGAATATCAACGTTACGCTGGTCATGGGGTTTGGCGGCCGACACCACCTGACGCTACACATACGAACACGAAGAATTCCCATCATTTCGCGGAGCGACCGCGCGTGTTCTGTATCGCGTCAGAAGTACCATCGGGTGAATTGACCGACAGCGCTGACGGCATTGATAGTCTATGGAGCGTTTTCAATAGAATGTCGATAAAAAAAACTTCCCCACGCGCGGTCTTATGGTACCTTCTCTTGGCGTGTGGATCTGGTTCCTGGATCCGCGGACAGCAGATGCAAAGGGATAGCGCGGGACAGGCACGCTGGGGTTCGGCCCATCAGACGTTTCTCGGTAGTATGCGGTAATGCGGCACAAGGGTTTGGTAACGGCCTGTTCTTCAAGCTTCAAGCTTCATGCACCATAGGTTATACAAACGAGAAAAATCATCATATTGTGAAGGCGCAGTCCTACTATCCCCGTAGAACCAAACTATGGGAAAGGTGGAATTTAAACCCAAGAAACCAAGATCTTCGTGACTCGTATCATCACCTTGAATGAAACCTCCTAGACGAGGTTGGACAAGAGAAATCCAAGCGCAGAGAGGCCCAACAGACCCGAAATCTGCATCGAATCCAAAGCTCCGCTCTGACTGGTGCCGGTAGGGGTACTAGTAGGAGTACTACTGCTCGTGGAGTTGGGCGTGGTGGTGATGTTCGTGCACTGGACATCAGACGGGATTGTGAAGGTTGATGAGAGAGTCAAGTCCATGCACTGCACGAGATGGGAGAAGGATAAGTTAGAGTAAGGAAATTGAAAAGCGCACGGTCTACCTCACCTGGTAGAGTTGGCCATCGGAGCCATCCTGGACGAACTGAAGAGTAACGTTGGATCCATTGCCAACTTCCGGAAGTCCCAAAGCGCCAACGTTGATAGGGACACATCCCTGGGTGCCCTGTCCTTGGAAGTAGGGAACAGCAAGCTGATCACTACCGTTGGCGGTGTGGAAGTCATCAAACGAATCAGGGTTGGGGTCAGTAGATATTTGGATTCCGACTGTGAAAGAGGGGGTGAGCAATAGAAGGGGAGTGTGCCCGTGTCATGAACTAACCGGTCCATGTTGGATGAGCGGTCTTGAATAGGACGAAGGCGTTGCCCAGAGGGAAGGGCACACGGGTTCCGTTGTTATTGTATCCACCTGAAAAGCGAAGGCCAGATGAGACCGAGACCAGAGGACTCATGGTCGAGATCCACCGACCGCAAAATAAGATCTGGTCTTTGGAAATATTCGGGCCCCTCAATGCAGGGTAAACTATATTGATATGGGCATTGACAACAGAGATTGTTGCCAGAACTCCGGCCAAAAGCTGAGTGGTGTAGAAGCGCATTTTTTCGTGCAAGGGGCGTAAAAGGTTGGAGAGAGTTTGAGAGCCTAAGAGAGGGGGTAGGACAAGGCCAACAGGAAATCCTACGGTAAAAACCCAGCATCGAGTGGAAGATTTAAAGCCGTCGCAGAAAAACTTTTTCTCCTTGGCTTGCCCTTGTTTGCGTCCTGGTGATCCCGCGCGATATAGTCTCTGATTCACACCTTCGAGCGGCCGGACATTGAGACAAGAATCGAAACCCGCCCCTCTCGTGCCTGCGTCATACCCTTAAAAGTAATTGTTTCCCTTGCTACTCCAGATCTGACAGCGGGGTTGGCAGAGACGAAAACCCTGCAGGACTGATGGATAAGTTCAGTCCGACAAGCGGCCAGATCGAGAACCCACCCAGCCCCACGATCAGAGCTCGGGAACGATGCCAAGCCGACGAGGCGAATGGGCGTACAGTACAATAAAGCGGTAGTGTATCGGGCAGAGTCACTTTTGACTGCTCGAATACCTGACCCCCTCCTGAAACTCGGTCGGTCGTGAGAGGCGTTCCACGGGCTACGGGCCGGTCAGGGTGCGGGCCAGGCCCTGGTAGCCTGGTCCTTGGTATAAGCAAAGGCTTCTCGGATGTCTGAAAATCACCCGTAGTTGGCGACAGGGGGATACGACGTGTGATTTCACCATGCCACGTTTCTTGGCGAAGGGTGCACGTGGGAAAACGGCCCAGAACAATGGTAAGAGGAGCGACAATGTCAAGAGAGGAGGAGGGGAAGGATTGGTGAGCTGATACGTCGTCCAGGTCTCTACATCTCGTCCATGGATTAGGATACGGCCGTGCCGTCGAACCGGGCTTATCTAGACGGTAAACGAGTCCAAATATAATAGGTATACTGAGTGATGGGTCCTCGGGAAGGCTACGAGATGCACTGGGGAGAGTGTTGGAGATAGCGAAACCTGCGAGACAGGATGCAAGAGGACTGCGCTCTCACTTGTCACAGTTTCGCTATCCGAAGCCCAAGTAAGGGGAACACAGAGGTTGCGGCGGATGGAAGAGACGGGAAAATGGGCGAAGCATTTCGATGGCGAGAGGTTCAAGACAAGGTGAACTAACAAGTGGGAGGGTGGAGGTAAGAGGGAGCTGACAACTCGGGGCTGAGGCATTTTCGCGTGAGAGTTTGCGTCTTTTCTGGGCCAATCGGATTTTGCCGAGGGGGAGGTTAAACCTGTGGTTAAATCCCAGGTTTACAGCGAACACCAAAGCGAGCATGGGGTGAAATGGGATGAGCATTTGAGATAGATGCGAGAGTGGTATAATATATCAAAAGGACTTGGTAGACTGGCCAGAAGTGTAGCTACTCTTCCAGCACCTGGGTAAACTAAAGCACTTGCGTCATATATAATGTATATACACAGAAGGTAATGTCTTGTTATAAGAAATCTTGAAGAAAGCAAAGACTAGAACCAGTAATCTACAGTACTCTAGCCACGCTCGTGGTGATAGGCTTGAAGGTTTTCCTAAATGTGGGAGAGGTGGAGAGGGAATCTTCCGCTGAGGGAGAAGAAAAGGCAACCGTGTTTGTACCCTTGACGCTTGTACTGCGTGGCCGAGGATTACACTTGCACGATTCAAACAGTTGCAAATGGTTACGGAAACTCTGCGAGGGTTCGAAAAACGGAAGTACTAGATGCTGTATGAGTAACGCTCCTGTGTAGGTGGTGGATCGACCCAAACAAACCTGTGTGAAGAATATTGGTGGCGGCTTTGGCGGAAATCCGCTGGGAGAACATGACTATCAGACAGAGAGAGATCAGCGGATTATTTACAAGACGGTCGGATAACTCACGGTATGCAGAAACAATTACGCTGGCTCTAGATTCGGAGGAACAGTAAACGAGTACGCGACCGCCATTCCGGATGGCGGTGTGAAGGAAGTCGCAGATGCGACGAAGCACGACCATCAATGCGTCCATATTGTCGTCGGGTATGTCAAAATAGCGGCATGTAACAAAAGATTCCAGCTCTTTTGCAGTTTGCAAGCCAGAGGAGGAAGCTGAAACGACGTGTGATATGCCCATGTCATGGAGGAGCCATTGGGCCTCTTCCAGGTCTTCGGTAAAATCGCTATTGGATAGGGTTGTAAGGACCGCGGGCCGGACGAGGAGCATCATAACAGACCTGCTCATCATCAACTGATCAGGAATCACAGTAGTGGTGTCGCTCATGATACTGAGGAAGCGGTTGACGTCCTGGGCCTGTCTGCGCTTCCATGTGCGGTATGCGGAGTCGCGTGGTGTGGGGTTATAGTTACAGGCAGCGAACGTGTGCAATTGCTTCAAGAACCCATAATTAGGATGGATCTGCGGTCTCCCTATTCGGCATGGACAGGTTGAGTATGAGGCCGAGAACGGGTCGAGGTCAAGTTGACTCACTATCCCTTAAGTATCCGATGGCCTTCGCCACGGACAATTTACGGGTTCTCATTACTGCGGGTAGACAAGGGACTGAGACGAAGGGATAGATATATGGGCGAGATGACTTACGATATGCACAAATGACGGTGGCGCTACGAGAAACACCCATGACACAATGAACCAGAATTTTCCCACCGGTATCAATGGCGTTTTGGATGAAGGAGCATGCGATGGATAAATGAACCAGCAAATTCTCAAACTCGGAGTCTTGCACTGGTATACAGAGGTGGTGGTTATCCTCGGGGTCGGCTGGGTAGTCCGGACACACAGAGAGGACGTGTGTTATTCCCAGGCCTGACCTCTGCGAGGAAGATAATGCCACCTGTAGACTGTGGTGTACTAGTGTGGCTTGGGTGGGGAAGGCAGGTGGCGGTGGACGTACCTTCCGATGTAGAGTCTACCGTCAATGACAGGGTTGACGTCGTTTAGAGGGGTGATGGTCATACTCTCTAGGGAATAGGAGGGGGTATACGGAGAAAGTGGTAGAAAGAGAGAGAGCCCGAAGACGAGAACCGGAGATAGCAACTCAGTCTTTTTACCAATGATTCATGAAAGCCGCGGAACGATAACCGAGTCGGGAAAACGGAGAGGTCCAACTTCAAGCGCTCCGCTGATTGCCGAGCCACGTGCTTTTCAATGGCGGCTCCACCGGAACGTGGCCGGTTGCCAACTTGGGAAGGCATGACGTTCAACCGTCCCCCCCATTTACCAGGCTCGAAACACACAACGTATTCCTCGTACTGCGGATATTCAGATTGCTCTTCAACGTTCTTAGAACTTCCCGGTCTCCTTGGGGTGCTCAGGGTGTTTCTCATCTTATCTTCTGACCAGCGGCCATTTCGTAACCCTGTTGTCCGTAATTCTGGCGCCGTTGGGGCCCTATGACATCCAGGGCCCATATATATAGGGATATCGTGCCGGTGAATACCTGCCCTCGTGCTCTATCACGCTACAGAAAACGTCGGATATCCGGTACAACGTCGGCGGAATTCGACTGCTTGCTATGGTGCGTGAACCATCGGTTGTCTGTCTGGCGTCGTCCGTCTGTTGCTTCGAATTCTGCAATGAGACGTCTTGTTCCAACTGAAACCGCCACTCTAACTGAACTCCGGCTTGCATTCAGAAAATGGTTGGTTTACAGAACATCAGATGCAAGGTTCCTTGAGAGTTTCACCAGCTTGACCTCCCTTAAAAGCGCACCACGGCTTGTTCAACATCTAGTTCGCGGTCACTCTCTCTCCCCCTCACACCCTCTTGTCTTTCCTTTCCCACCCACGGGCGACCCCCTTCATCCACACACTCGGTATCAACTATAGCGAGCGAATCCATGAACACCATTTCGACCCTCTCGGACCTTGGGTCCTTTGTCTATGATCTCCTCATCTCTTTCATCCTCTTCGCGCCGCTTTTCTTCTTAATGAACGCGATATACCAACTTCGACTTTCTCCCCTCAGCTCCATACCCGGTCCCTGGTATGCCGCGATATCCGACTTCTGGCTTTTCTCACACGCGCTCCGACTCCAACAATGTAAAACCATCCACTCTCTCTTCGCACAATACGGCCCGGTTGTACGCATTGGGCCAAAAAAGATCGCTTTCTGCGATCTCTCTGTCACCAAGAACGTGTACGTTGCCCAGAAATTTGACAAGAGCGACTATTACAAGAGCCTATTGACGTGAGTTTCCTGGCAACCCTGGAACTTGGATAGCCCGGTTGACCACTCTCAAACAGGAACAACAACGATCACGCGTGCGTGCTCCTTCCCCCGGTCTCTTGAATTTAGCGATTACCTGATGTCGGTGTTTCAGGATGACCACACTCCCTCATTCACAGCATCTAGTCCGTAAGAAAGGATATATTCCTCATTACGTACCGACGCACATCAATCTCTTCCAATCTGAGGTCTACGATTCTACCTGTGAACTGGTCGAAGTACGCTTTCGCACCCCCGACCGTCGTCTTTTTCCTGACCGCGTTTCTCAGATGCTCGAGCTTGCGGGCGGAAAAAAGTCATTCGAGTGCCTCGACCTTTTCCGTCACCTCATGGTCGATATCATGTCGATGACGATTTACGGTTTCCATCACGGTGCCCTGAAGAATCTCTCTTTGGGAATCGAGGATCCTCTCTCCATGGCCGTATACGACTTCCCGAAACGCGGAATTATTGTGCGCTTCTCTCCACCGCTCCGAAAAGTCCGCAGCCATCGCTAACCTTTTCCACAGCGCAGCGTTGTTCCCGTTTGGGCTTGGGACCTCATTTGTAGAATTCCGAGCAGGCGGTGGAAGCAACTGTGTGATTCCGATAGAATCATGGCGGAGGTACAGTGCTCGCTCGTTATGTTCACCGATAGAGTCGTTCACCGTTCAATCCCTACTGCAGTTTGTCAGCGCAAGACTTTACGAGTTACGCAGCCAGATGACCGCCGGAAAAATCCAGGATGATGAAGAACGGATGTCTTTGTTACAACGACTCCTCAAGTACCACCCCAATCCCGCTTCCCAGGAATGCATGTCAGACCAAGACATCATTTCAGAAGGCATGGGCCACACGTGTGTTTGACAATTCACTTGCAACGCCTATCCTAATTTCATGGCCTTAGGGTCGCTGGCGTAGACACGACTTCAATCACTCTGGCTTACGCCCTCTGGGAAATTAGTCGTCGCCCGGACATCCAACAGCGACTCCATGCCGAATTGGACCAGGCGATGCCCAACTCTCGAGCCATCCCCGATATTTCTATTTTATGCAAGTTGCCCTTTCTCACGGCAGTGGTAAAAGAAGGTCTGTCTCTTTACGTTATTCCTACACACTGAACCTGACGGACTTCGATAGCCTTACGGGTTTACGGCGCGGCGCCGAGCCTTCTGGAACGTGTGATACCGGTATCTACCAATGCGATCAATGATGGCTTTGACCTTTTGGGCTACGAATTACCCCCCGGCACGGTAGTTGGTACTCAATCTTGGTCCTCTCATCGCGACAGTGTCGTCTTCCCTTCTCCTGACACGTTTCTACCTGACCGCTGGCTCGAAACCTACACTGACACCTCCCAACTATTCCTAATGCACCAACACCTGATGCCGTTTGGAGCTGGCAGCCGACTCTGCGGTGGACAAAATCTTGCTCATCTTGTGATTCGTGTTGTCATCGCCGCCGTTGTCCGCAACTTTGACATCGTGTCTCCTCCTGAGACTAATGACGCGTCTATGAGTACCAAGGACGCTTTTGTAGGTCTGCTGTATGTCAATCGAATTGCGGTCTCAATGGATGTCTAGGTCATGTTTCCAGCGTCGATGCGTTGCAATCTCAAGTTCATTCCCCGTCAGGACTGAAGTGCACGACCACACCTCCCTTGAAAAGTTCTCGCAACGCTCTCGAATACATTACTCGAAGCCTGATTAATTATCATCCTCTTGAAAGTGAGTGGAACCCAATGCCTGGCAGTTGATTCGGTACTGACTCCTTGTACCAAGGCCCCTTGTGAAACCCCGAAGAATGTCGAAGTCTTTGTGGCCTATGGTTACCTTCGTAGAAGGAGTTATTTGTTACACTATGATAGTCGTTTGAATAATATTACTAGTAGTCTGTTCGTGACGCTCGCGGAAGCAAACAGCCGCACGGCAACTCCCATTACGCGTGTTTCCCATGATGCAAGGGGACCATTTTCATTTACACAACCGAGTTCTTTGTTCTTAAATGACCTTTCGCACAGCTCCTGGCGGGCCATCCTGACGCAAGCACGCTCTGAAACCACTGGTCGAGGCCAAGGCTTTGTTATAATCCCAAGGGTGCATGTCGCTCATCCATCTCCTACCCCAACCTCAAGTTCACGTCTACCATTCAACGTCACCATTCAGTCTACTCCACATCGGCTACCATGTTGCTCAGACGATGCGTCCAGTACATTGCTCTGTTCCTCACGACTTTGCTCGTGTCTGAGCAGATTCCCCTCATCAAGACGATCGATCCTGGGTCACCCGAGGCCTCCGACTTGCTCTCAGCCTTAAGCGAATTCGCGAACGGGGCGAAAGACAACATTGTGGAGATAATAACTCGGCCCTCGGATTTCTTTCACGGGAACGAGAACGATCAGAATCCGATAGTCCACGAACTTTCACCACCCCCACCTGCTTCACTACTTCTGGAACTACCACCTGGACCGCCCCCAGAATCGCTACAGCCTCCGGAACCTACGCCTATGGAAGGTTACACGTCGCCCTTTTTGAGGGTATGTGGATCAAAGGTTATCATAGAGTTGGATCTGGAGTGGATCCCGGGATTTGACGCGACGCGGAAGGTCATTGTGTGGGTGACCTCTTGGTTTGGGGCTCTATTCTCGGGTGGCTTAGGGGCGGACGGGGTCGGGCAGTCGTATTGGTTGCACGCCCTCGTACCTGCCGCGCTCGGTTTCTTTGGAGGTTTGGGATACGGTTTCGTGGGCTGGTGTCGGTGGTGTCTGTCTAGACGGGAAGCACCTCAGGCGGTGGAAAAGGTTGCGATTCCCAAGCAGCCGAAACGAAAAGCTCCAGCCAACGCGTATTGTGAGTGCTTTCTTTGGGTCCGTTCAGAGGTCCAGTTTGTTGATCGTGTGAGGTAGTTGAATCCCGGCTCAGCCAATCTTATATGATGCCCATGAACTTTCAACTCGTTCCCGACCCGCGTCGTTTTTTGAGGGGTCCTGCACCGATTGTGGCCACCAAGTCTGAACAGGCGGAGGAGATTAACGCAACGATAGACAGGATAGTAAAGAAAGGTGCGAGAAGCTTCTGACTATTTGTTCTTTCACTAACCACCCGACAGAAGAAGCAGATCCGTTGATGGTTTCTTCATCGTTGTCTGACCCGTCATGGTACTCTCCCGGGTCTCCGCTTTCATCGACACAGCCGAACGACAACGGATTGGACCTATCTTCCTACGATGGGTTTCAACCTAAGCCAAAGGCCTTTCATCCGAATGACTTACCCGAGACGCTCCTAGGATCATTTACTCTCGTCGCCCCCCCTCCGCGCCCGCGGGAGCCCAACCTTCCTCGGATTTCAGACCCTTGGAACAATTACACTCGGGACGATCGAACAGACGAGCTCTCTTGATTCTCCCTCCCTTTTCCTTTCCAAAGCTATCACCTTCACACACGGCATTGACGAAATAGCATTCCTAGTGGATATTGGTTTTGCATCTCAAAAATTCGTTCCCCCTCGATTTCTAATATGTAGACGACACGGCTGGTTTCCTATCCCCCCATCTTACTTTTTTCTCTCTCTTCCGGATACCTTGACACGGATCTTTACTCTAATTTAGGATTAGATTTTTCTTATGTATGTACAATTCTGTAATTGCATACCTCACCATACTGACCGAACTGCGGCAATGCCTTCTAGAAAGCGCGTGCCGGAGTTGGCATGCGTCATCCGATCGGCTTGTCGGATGAAAGCCCTGGTTGAATGATTCCATCCATCATACACCCACCCACCTTTTCTCCTGCTCCTACCCCCACCTGACTCCCGAACTCACAGGGAGAAAAATGGAATCCATAACGTCGAGGTTTGACCCGCGTTCTCACAAAACTCAGCTGGTTTTCACCGCGCTGGCAGCTTCAGCTCTCACCGCTGCCGCGATCACATCGTACAACAGCTATTCTCGCCAGCAAAAACGGAACGAACTTAACAGACAAGTATTAGACACCGTCGCTGCTTCTTCCGTTTCGGAACGAGGTGGTTCCGGTTTTGGTGGGAGGAAGAGGAGAGGGACGTCTCCCCCGCGTCCGGAACAAATTTATTTGAATGGAGCAGGGCATGAAAGCGGGGAGTGGGATGGGAATGCGAGTTCCGCCGCGTATGATGAGGATTTGATTAGAGAGCAGCTTGCGAGGAATTACGCGTTCTTTGGTGAGGAGGGTATGAAGAAGATTCGGGGAGCGAGCGTGGCTGTTATTGGATGTGGAGGAGTGGGCAGTTGGGCTGCCGTCATGCTTGCCAGATCGTACGCTGACTCTCCCCAAAAACTCTGGGTGAGGATTTCTGATGTGACTTTTTGATTTCTTCAATTTCGTCAGTGGTGTTGCGAAGATCCGACTGGTAGACTTCGACTATGTCACCCTGTCCTCATTGAACCGGCATGCTGCCGCTGGCCTCGCCGATGTTGGGACGCCGAAAGTCAGGTGCCTTGAGAATGCTTTGAGGAAGTTCTCGAGGTGGATTGAGATTGATCCCAGGATCGAACTGTGGAAGAAGGAGGATGGCGGTACGTTGCTTGAAGACGTGGATTGGGTTGTCGGTATGTTCCACTGCTGAATCACACCCCCTGAATGCTCATAGTCGAATCCCTCAATAGATGCCATCGACAATATTAGTACCAAAGTGGACCTGCTTCACTACTGTCATTCGCATAACATAAAGGTCGGTTATCGGTTAGGACTCTGGATGTATCCTCAAATTGACTCTGGACGGTGCAGGTTTTCTCTTCCATGGGTGCCGGAGCAAAATCCGACCCATCCAGAGTACAGATCAGCGACATCTCGTACACAGTTTACGACCCACTGGCGCGATCTGTGCGAAGGCGACTGAGACTCCTCGGAGTCCACTCTGGGATTCCTGTGGTCTATTCCACTGAGGCTCCGGGGGATGTCAAGTTATTGCCGTTGCCAGAGGGCGAATTCCAGAAAGGGAACGTCAAGGAGCTTGGTGTTCTGGAGGATTTCCGTGTCAGGATCCTCCCTGTACTTGGTGAAGAGATACCGAAATATTTATCGTTTGAATTTCTTCCTAACTCGCTCGTTGTATACCAGGCTCGTTGCCGTCGATATTCGGCCTACATGCTGCGACATATGTTCTCTGCGAGCTCGCGGAAAAACCGATTTCCAACCCGTTACCGATCAAGAACCGCAGGAAGTTATACGACAAGATGAATCGTGACCTCCAGCTGCGTGAACAGAAGGTCACGGGGGAGATGATAAAGTGAGCGCAATGCACAGTGGTCTATCCGTAACGACCGAACGTTGAGAGCTCCGTAGTCGGTTACCCATAGATGATGACGACGTCTTTATGATCTTCGAGGATGTTTACAGGGGTCGTTCGGTTCTCCCACCGCATGACGTTCCGAATAAGCCCATGCTGGTGAGGTGGGATTACACGCGACCGCTTTCGGTGGATAATGTTGTTCCAATGGATCAACCCGACGCCGACAAACACACTCGCCACTGTCACGACCTCAAGGAGAGGCCGGAGGACGTGTGGGGTCAGGAGGTGAAGGCGGTTTATGAGAAGAGGACGCAGGAGATTTTAAAGGATAGGCAGTGGTTTATGGAGATGTCGTAGTTTTATACGGTCGACGGTTTATTACGCACCACCCAGCTCATGCAATAAAGTTAAAGCAGGTTTATTCCCGTGACACACCACTCGGTTAACGTTACTGACACCCTCCTCCTCCCACCTCAAGTGACAGAGGGTGGCTGCTCAACATTGACGTGTGACGATTCAGAAGGTTCATGCGTCCCACCAGAGAAGAAGTGTCGTTTCCGAGGGAGATACATCTCCCGACGAAGATTGGGAAAGTAGAAAAAGGGTCGGACCTACTTCTGCTCGTTCGTATTCAGTGACCAGCTCTCGTACCCATTCGATTCACAAATGTAATTTATTATATCGTCTTGGCTTCTGATTTAGCGTACATCCGATGTAGGCGTGTACCTAGGTATTTCAGTGCAGTTTTCGTAGCCGATCCACATCTGATTTGGGACCTGGAGGAAAGCAGTGTGCTATACGCGCTTTCGGTTGTCGATTTACTTCCGTGACCGTGGGAATTCCCGAGTTCAGCCAGAATCAGAGAGACATACTCACGGTCGTGATCGTCGCATCCGCGGGTGGGTCTGTTTTGCACGAGGTGTGTGACGACAAGATGGACGCCCATGTATGTTATCGGATTTTGATTCTCCCTCACAACTTCCACGCTGCACCGCCCCTTCATGGCTGCTGTGCGGTTCGACCATGGTAACAAAAATCCAACAAGAAGGAGCGCGACGATGCTCTCTCCTCACTGAACATAGCCGTTGATACCTTGAACCGCGCGAAGGACGCGGCGAGTATGACACCTGCCAAGGCAGCGTTCGCTTCCGCAAGTGTTCTCGCTATGATTAAAGTGGGTTTCCTTCCAGTCCATTTTTGTCGATTGCCGGCTAATGTACACAGGACTCAATGGTCAACAAAGTGGACTACGTCGAACTGGGGTTAACCTGCGCTAACGTTTGTGAAGCGCTGAATCGGGGGATGGACAGAGATCGGGCGGATCAACTCAGTCAGCCCGTCCTTGAGGCGATTGCGAAATTGACGACGTGAGTTGAATCGGCGACGCGTACCCCGGCAATTTCTTACCATACTCTCAATCAGAGCTACGGACGAGATCCAAAGGCACGTCATCAAGCGGGGTAAACGGAATGCGATCTCTCGACGTTACCACGCGAAGGACGATAAAGACGCGATTACTACCTGGAGGTTGGACTTTAACAGGATTCTTCGTGCCTTTAACGTATGTTTTGTCACTTCTGTGCGATGATTGCTAACCTTCCGCTTCCAGACCGAACTTGGGATGGACACACGTGTAACCGTTCCTGACATTCGTCACGACGTTGCAACCACCAGCACCATTGTTTCGAACACCCATCACGACAAGTTGAAAAGCCGCAAGGGTACGGATGGTCAAAATCAGGCGGTAAGTACCACTCGTACTCTACCTGTCACCGAGTAGACACTTACCACCGCTTAGACTCACGCCAGGTCAGTGGTCCCGACTACAATTGAGTTCACTGTTTAACATCTACATCCAGTGCACCTGGGGAATCACAACTTCCTCCGCATGGACCCGCTTCTGGTACTCGTCGCGACGTCGTTTCTGAGGTTCAAACTATGGTTTCCGACGTTCGTCGCATGTTGAAAGGTCAGGAGGGGGGCGATGGTCAACAACGGTCGGCAAGTGTCACTTATGTTCCATCCGTCAACGAATACACGCTTACCGTTGCCTAGACTCAGAACAGGTCAGCAATCTCGACTACGGGGAGACCCAGCGTCTTACGTTTGTATCTAGTGTTAGTGTGCCTGGAGAACTACCACCCCCACCACCGAGGGTCTTCTTTGGACGCGATGAGTTGATTGAGAAGATCGTTGATTTCGCATAACGCCTCACGCCAATCGCTCTAATTGGCGCCGGTGGAATTGGCAAGACGTCCATCGTCCTAATTGTCCTCCATGACAATCGCATCAAACAGCGATTTGGTGACCACCGTTGGTTCATCCGCTGCGATGAGTTCCCTGCCTCGCGCACTCACTTTCTCCGTCGCCTCTCCAAGGTCATCGGCGCAGGCATCGAGAACCCCGAGGATCTGACCCCCTTGCGACGACACTTATCCTCGAAGGAGATGGTGATAGTCCTCGACAATGCCGAATCTATTCTCGATCCGCAGGTGGCGAGGGCGCAGGAGATCTACGTAACTGTGGATGAACTGACCCAACTCAGGAACATTTGTCTTTGCATCACCTCCCACATCTCCACCATCCCCCCTAATTGCGAGATCCTCGAGATCCCAACATTGTCGATAGAGGCCGCACGCGATACGTTTTTATCGCATCTACAAACATGGCGAACAGCCCGATCCGGCCAACGACATCCTGAAACAACTCGACTTCCACCCGCTCTCTGTCACCTTGCTTGCTACTGTCGCCCGACACAATAAGTGGGGTATCAACCGACTAACGAAGGAATGGGGGAAACAGCGAACGGGAGTACTTCACACACTGCACTCCGAGAGCCTTGCCGCCACAATTGAACTCTCGCTCGCCTCCCCACTGTTCCAAGAACTCACACCTGATGCCCGAGGGCTCCTCGGAGTCATCGCCTTCTTCCCACAAGGTGTCAATGAAAAGAACATCGAGTGGTTACTTCCAACCATCTCTGAAGGACCAAATATGTTCGACAAATTTTGCATCCTCTCCCTGACTATCGAAAGAATGGATCCGTCACGATGTTGGCGCCCCTCCGCCCCAGGGACTCGAGGCCATCTCCACTCCTCAGCGTGGCCAAGGATTGTTACTTCTCCCGGTTGTCAGCCTGTATTCACCCTGGCAAGCCTGGCTTTGAAGAATCACGATGGATCACATCCGAGGATGTGAACGTCGAGTACCTGCTCGATGTCTTCATATCGATTGATGTAGACTCGAAAAATGCCTGGAGTGTCTGCGTCGGATTCATGAACCGCCTCTTTTGGAATAAACCACGGCTCATCATGCTGGGACCGAAGATCGAGGCACTCCCGGACAACCATCCCTCCAAGGCACAATGTTTGCAGTATCTCTTATTTCACTCGATCGGAAATTGGGCGGAATACAAACGGATCCTTACCTACGCCTTGAAACTTTGGGGAGAGCAGGGGGATGATGCACAGGCCGCTGTAATATTGAGTTGCCTATCTAATGCAAATCGGCTAATAGGCTTCGAAAAGGAGGCGATACTACAGGCCAGGGAAGCATCAGAAATTTTTGAACGGCTTGGCAACACAGTGAAACAAGCGAAGTGTTTGATTGACCTCGGTCGGTCGTTGTACGATGACGAACAACTCGACGCCGCAGAAGAAACCGCATCCCGCGCGATCGATCTCCTCCCAGAGGAAGGCGAACAATTTATGGTCTGTAACGGTCACCACGTTCTTGGCGATACAGAGAAAGCCATTCATCATTTCGAGGAAGCGCTCGGAATTGCTTCCCCTCTCGACTGGCACGGTCCACCGTTTTGGATTCATTTCTCCCTGGCGGACCTATTTTCCGAGGAGGGCAAGTTCAACGACGCACACGCTCATGTTGAACAAGCCAGGTCGCACGCGGTCAACGACGCATACAACCTGGCTCGCGCGTCGCGGCTGCAGGCCAGGTTTTGGAATAAACAGCATATATTTGGAGAGGCGAAATCCGAGACATGCGTGCTCTTGATGTGCTCGAGAAGCTCGGGGCCGCGGGCGGTGTGGAGGAGACTAGAAAGCTTCTCGAGGAGACTGTCTGTAACGCTCGAGGAGATGGACTCGGATCTAGCCACACCTGATGAACCTGACGACGATGATGAGCTCCTCGAAACAATGCCACTTGCCGTGTGTATTAACTCCCCATGTTCGGACTAGATGACAGAACCGAGGTGATGGCATCGGCACTTGCCTCGCGTTCTCCAGATGTGACTGTTTCGCAAGCCACCAACGCCTCGTCCATTTCCTGTCCCCTGTTGAGCTCTTGAATATCATTACTATCACCATATGTCCCTTTCCCCCACCGCAAAAATAACATCTCCTTTATCCACCTCCTTCACTTACACGCAGTGTTTCACAATTATTGTCCCACCACTTGTCGTTGGTCTCCATTCTATGTTATATCTCCCATGCTACACCCGTTCCATACACGTCTATCTTGTAGATTGTCTGTGATGGTCCATGTTCTGCTCTTTATCCGCCGGCCGACGTCAAAAAGAGCAATGTGCATCGTGGTTGCAGAAAACTAAAATGTAACTGGTCTCTGTGGTCTCTGTTTTGCGTGTGCGACGTGTTTAGGTGGTTGTAGTCCTTTCTATCCAATTACCATTGCGGGCACCGAGGCCAGGTCGAAAGCGAGACGGAAGCAAAAACACGCCGCTACACCAGCAACCAGTAGGTGTTTTCTCAGAGCATTTTTAACGAGAGGCGGAGCAAACTAGGTTTTGGGTGATCAGCCGATCGCGTACATCATCAAACACTGTAGTCGCGAACTCAATAGTTCACTTTACCAGATGGATCAATTTGCACGAGGCGTGCTGTGACAGAATGGCCGCCCGTCTCTATTAGGGCCCGGTTCCTTTCCCACAGCCTCCACGCCCCGCTTCCTCGCAGCTACTTTGCGTTTCGACTATGACAGACAATTCCCAACGCCCGAAGGGGAGGGACGGTGTTCTCTCCTTGCTGAATGTGGCCATCGATGGCCTGGATCTTGCGAAGGAGGTCTCAAGCATCACACCAGCCAAGGCTGTTTTCGGCTCCGTCGCAATCCTTCTCACCATGATCCGGGTAAGCTTCCTTCTGTTATGCGACAGGATGTTACAGGCTCACACAGCCAGGATTCGATGGCCAACGAAGTGGATTATGTCGAACTCGGGTTATCTTGCGCTGATATCTGTCGAGCCCTTGAACGGGGAATGAATGGAAAGAAACTGAGCGATCTCAGCAAGTCCGTGTACGATGCGATAAATCAATTGACGACGTGAGTTGGATCAGCGATATACATTCAGAGTCCTTCCACTTACCATGCTCCCGATCGCAGGACTGTCGCAGAGATACAACAGAGAGTCATCAAACGAAGCGGTCGGCATCGAATCTCTAGATTTTTTCAGGCGAGGAATGACAAGGATACGATTGCGGCTTGGAAGTCAGACCTGAATAGGCTCCTTCATGTCTTCAATGTATGTTCAATGTGCTCCCACTTGGTCATCGTTAAATATCACTGTTCAGACGGAGCTGGCTATGAATACACACACCATCGTTGCCGATGTACATCAGAACGTGTTAAAGATTTGTAAGGACGTTGGCAGTCAAAATCCGATGGTAAGTGACACGTGCTTTTTGGCATCACCTAATAATACTGACCATCGCTCAGACTCAAAACAGGTCAGTAATCTCGACCACGGAGAGATCCAGCATCTTACGTTTGTCTAGTACGCCTGGGGGACTACCACCTCCGCCACCAAGGGCCGTCTTTGGACGCGATGGGTTGATTGAGAAGATCGTTCGCTATGCAAAACGCCTCATGCCAATCACTCTAATTGGCGCCGGTGGAATTGGCAAGACGTCCACCATCCTAACCGTCCTCAATGACGATCGCATCAAACAGAGATTTGGCAATAACCGTCGGTTCATTCGTTGCGACGAATTCCCTGCCTCGCGCACTCACTTTCTCCGTCGCCTCTCCAAGGTCATCGGGGCAGGCATCGAGAACCCTGAGGATCTGGCCTCCTTGCGAGGAGAT
>Ga0307512_10002123_pt1 | contig 26031 bp, 21 predicted proteins | sample 14_EM_MG_FD_200267 | JGI IMG/M metagenome (GOLD analysis project Ga0307512, IMG submission 200267) | Populus trichocarpa ectomycorrhiza microbial communities from riparian zone in the Pacific Northwest, United States - 14_EM | ecosystem: Host-associated > Plants > Roots > Unclassified | place... | reverse complement strand
CACATGAGCTGATACGCAAAAAGGTGTTTTGCACCGTGACCAATGGTACCCAGTCAAATGGTAGTCACGTGTAATTGCTTCAGACAATCATGTATCATTACCGCTATTAGGAGAGAACCCCTAACACGTAGATGATATTGGTAACCAGAGTGTAATATCATGATCGGGACGAGGGCTCGAAGTTCGTATCGAGGGGATCAAGACAAAACAGAATCAAAGCTGGTTCAAAGTCGTACTGGCTTTGCTATACAAGAGAACGAGTAAAGAGAGAAAGAAAGGAAATCCTCCAACACCAACAACACTCTGTTTATATACAGTTCGTCTGCCACCCTCGAGTTATCCCCTATGCTGCAATGTACCATCCGAACCTCATCCTATGATCTTACACACCATCACCATATTCCTTATCAGTACAACCATGCCACATCGTCCGACGTCGCAACACCTCAACTATTCCCTTATCATAAATAGATTATACCGCCCCCGTCTCTCCGCATCCTTTCGCGTCTCCCATTGTCTCCGCCTTTCCGTAACACAGTCCCTTCCACACCACCACGGAATTCCCATCCTATCCCTGAATACTTCCCTATTTTCTCAAACCGTGACACTCCAAGTGCATCTCCAAACTCGCTCAATCACAGCCTTCAAGTGTATCTCTAAACTCACACGATTACGGCCTCCAAGTTTGCACAATCACTAGCCTCCAAGTGCATCTCCAAACTCGCTCGATTACAGGCTCCAAGTGTATCTCCAAACTCGCTTGATTACAGGCTCGCAGGGCATCTCTAAGTTCACTTGATCACGGTGTGGTGAAATGGTGGAGCTAGAAGTCAGACATCCTATCATCAACACTCCGCCGCACCTCACATGCTATCCGAAGGGAATTTGTGAGAAAGAGCGGTTCTAGCTCGAGGAGCTTTGAAAGAGGGTGAGAGAATATGAAGGGATACCCAGCCATGATGAGCCACACAAATTGGGTCGATCTACGAAAGCTTGGCAATAGTGCATGAGACCAAGAGCTGGGAAAGATAGAGTGTGTATTTCATATAATGAGATGATGTCTATCTACCCCGGGGTCTCCCAAATATATACTGCCTGTCGCTGAGTCCATCTCCGTTATCCCTGTATCTCCGTATGTATATATGTAGAGAGACTTAGATAATACATGCCATATTATGATGCAGCAAATCTTGTGACTGTAACAAAGACCAATATGATCGATGAAATGCCTTGTGGTTATGGAACCCTAAGAACCACTGGTGTGAGAATACAGCACCAATTCTCAGCTGCTCTCGACGTCTACCGCAGACCTGCACAGAGGTCTTAGCAGCTCCAAAATTTGACTATTCAAATAGTCAAATCTCGTAGCATCCTGAATGTACCTCCATCACTGCAGGTGCTTTCAGGAGCACATGAGAATGCTCTTGCAGAGTCTGAGAGCACTTTGCAAAGCTCCAGGGGGGGCTGGGAGCATCTGGAAGTACTTGGAAGCACGGGTGAGGGCTACCGGAGTGTCTGGGAGGTTTGCGTATGGCTTCTGGACCAAATTACATTTTGCTGATGTACTGGGTGAATGGAAAGGAATTAGTGTTACGGAGAGGCGGAGATGTTGATAGACGCGGTGATGGCATGGGAATATGTTAAGATGGTGGTGGTATAATTTGTTATGATAAGGAAGTGGTCTGAGGTGTTGCAATATCGGATGTTGTGGCGTGGTCATATTGAAAAGAGTTGTGTTGGTGGTGTGTAAGATCATGGTTGGATATTCGGATGGTACATCGGAGCATGAGGAACGATTTGAGGGTGGCAGATGAAGTGTATATAAAGAGAGGTTGTTTGGTGTTGGAGAATTTCCTTTTCTTCTCTCTTTACTCGTTCTCTTGTATAGCAAAGTAAGTACGACTTTGAACCAGCTCTGATTCTTGCCTTGTCTTGATTCCCTCGATTCAAACTTCGAGCACTTGTTCCAATTCCGATATCACATTCCAGTTACCAATATCACCTATGCCCAATGTTAGGGGTTCTCCCCTAATAGAGGTATTGGTACTAGTCTACTTAGAGATCTACATAACGGGTTTTATAATACCATAAAGTACATAACACCCATCTCAAATGAAGTAGTAAGCTGCCATAGGTAATGATCTTTAGCGGGACATTATATACCTCGTGTCGATTTAACAGCAAGCCTCATTGCCGGCAGATTCATTGAAAGTTTGCATAATACGGTAGAACTGATTTGATGATGCAATAACCTTGGCCAGTCGATAAGCCTTCAGGGTTTATATTGATGCCAGTTATTTCTTACCACACTCATTCAACTGAGCTCCGGGTACTGGATGCGGCAGTTGCAGAAGTGTGACTGACGTGTCAGGCAGACGTTAGCCAATATGTTATCAAGTGGGACCTCGAGCCAATCCTTTGTGGAGCGGAATAACCTGGGTACTCCCCGGTCAAAGAGAATGGTCTCGGCCGAAGCATGGTGTGCCTCATTGATCAAGACGTTGGGCAAAGTCAATAATCCCTGATAAACCTCCGACTCCATGGCTGGGAACAAACGAGCAAGGTTAACTACTACTTGTTTAATAATACTAGGTGTGGTATGTCAAGTCAAATGTCAAACAGAGCAATGATGGGTCACCACGTAAGTCTCTGAAGCAGATAAGCTAAGTAGCCTATATGGTGAAGGTTGTGTCTTAGTTTATTAAGTAATATATTTAAAGCCCTCCAAATAACCACGTCAGGCGCTGGAGAGGTTTTTGACTATCCGAAATATACGAGTTGCAAGATATCTAAGTTGAAGTTACTGTTTGATTGAATCTCGTTGCGGACGATGACCCGAGAGGGGAGCGTAATGCTTTAAAACACATCGTGCAAGTACACGATAACCTTTGGGATGCGTGGTCCTCTATCTAAGAGCCTGGCTCATAATAAAAGAGTACTCTAAGATATGACAGATGAGATCATAGCTAAGGTTTGGACCTAAACTTCCGTAGTCCAAGAAAGGGTTTAAAAGAATGACAAGAGCTCTGGCTTGTGGAGGGGTAGCCCCACAGTTATGAACGATACCTATCTGCGAAAGACGAAGCTGAAATATCATTATGTTTCAAGTTCTTATTTTACTATTATTATTACTACCAAGTATAGTAGTATCATTTATTAGTATTGTACGCGGTTCCCCCACCCCATGACTGATAAAAAGTTTGCAAACGATCACGATATTATTGTGTACACATTCGTGTTATTGATACAACGATTCCAGAAGGAAGATAATATATTTGCTGCACAGTGTACCTGGTGGCTGGCAAGTATCATTCAATATACTGAAATACTGAAATTCTATTTGGAATATCAAGTATTCCCCTCCGAGTACGTTAGTGATTTAGTTGTCACACCGTTACCAGATAAGGTTTTTAAGGAAAAGGTTGTACTTGACAATAATATTTCCGAATTGGATTTAGCAGAAGAAAACCTTGCAATATCCGCTGAAAAAGATTATATTAATCATCTGTTAAGGAAGAAGTTTCTGCCAGAAGTTTCTAGCTCTCAATTACCTATTAATCAGACTAGAAGCAGAAAGATATTTAAACCGCAAAAGATTGAGTGGAAAGTACTTGCTAAGAGATATCCCGGAAAACCCAATATACAACCACAACAGATTCGGGATTCGTTGCGGAAAGACGGATTACTATTATAACAGTCGCGTAGAATCGACATCTACGATTGAGCCTGTAAAAGATGAGGAATTAAGGGAGATTACGCTTAGGACGTAATATTGCTGATAGTATCTGAACACCAGATTTATCAAGAAATTAAAAAGTGGGATTGTTGTGAAGATATGTGTCAATTTAGATTGCACTATTAACGGGCAAAATATTACCACCACGATAATAATTAATCACTGAGATTAATTATTCAAATTTACTTTACGGTATTAATCATTGAGATTAATTATACGAGTTACATGTATTGTCAATATTGTATCACACCACGATACGATTTGATTGCCATTCACTTATTGGCTTCCAATACGACGATACATATTTGTCCTTTGTGCGTTTACGATCGTTATTGCTTACCCATACACTTTGTTTGGGAATACGCATAATCAATTACAATAAGAGCTACGGCTGTGTACCTAGTACATACTTAAGTATCGGCTGATACTTGTTATAAGTATTGTTACTTAGGTGGAAGCACCCACGTAACACCCGACCCTGCCCGTTACACCTTTGATCATTTGCAAATCAACTCGGATTGACTCACTGGTTGGCTCCATCGATTCGGCTCATCAAGTACATCAAGATGTTGTAATGACGCAGGGGTATATCCAATGAGGTAACTCATCTTATCATTGTACAATGAATTACACGCTCTATCTCTCCGTGCTTTTCCTCTCACTTGCTTTTGCTGAGATTTCGTAGACCCACACAATTGCGTGGATTCTCATGGCCAGGTAGTATCATACCATCTCACCCACTTACACTCTTTCTCACAAATTCCTTTTGAATGCTGCCAGAGGTGCGGCAGAGTGTTGATGGGCTTTCTGTAGTTCTAGCTCCGCTATTTCACCACATTGCCCTCCAGTGCTGCCCCCCTTAGATTGCAGCCTAGTAGGTGTTTGTGAGGGACTCTAGATTTTAGTGTCAGAGATAGATTTTAGTTTAATGAGAACTCATATACAAGTAATCTGTGGTTCGGAAATTGCAATTGAGAATTTGTGACCTGGAAGGAGTAAAACATGCATTGAAATGATTAATTTCCACCTTCCGGGGTGAGGTTTCTGAGGTTCATGAAATGATTGCAACTACTCCTTGAACATTCGGAATCATTAGAGCAATGCCATATGTTAGGGAAACCTCAATTTGATTTTTTGGGGTTTGTGGCTACAATAAGCTGATTAAGTTTAATGAAGCAAATTTTGTTTTTGCTGATGTATTGTATGCAGTGTAAGGTATAGTATCAAGCACACATAATGGCATGTGTATCATAGTATTCTTGTCTATATACAGGTTCAGAAAACCTTATAGTGCCATGAGTTAAATATAATATGGATTTCCATTCAAGAAACAGCTTCTCTATAAGCCACCAGCTCAAATCTGCCAAGACTAATATTAATTGACAGCTAGCATAGCATATATGCTCTGGTAGTATTACCAGTGAATTCCATTTACAATTGGTGATGAAAAAGGGGGTTAAAAAGTGCACAAAAATCCGCCAGCTTTATGGACTCTCACTCACATGTTCATCTTACTCAATTGGACTGTTTGACTTGATTTTTAGATTGACATGTAGGCCTTGGAGTTGTCTATTATACTGCTGTCTCTGATATTCTCTCCATTGTGTGGTTGTTGAGCAATTTGCAATTTTGAAAAAAATTCCGGTATTTGGAAGGTGCCCCCCTAATAGGCGCCTGTGCTGTATGCATGAGGTGGATATTGCAGCGCCAAGTGTCTTGGCTCATTATGAAGCATTCGGCTGGCACCACACGAGTTCTCACTTGGCTGGAACCACTAAAGTGACAACACAGCTGCCTGACACGGGCGTGTCAAGCGAGTGCCAGCAAGCGAATAGGGCTGCGCTCTAAAGCCCGTTCTTACGAGGCGGAGGTACTCGCTAAAACGCTCGACGCTCCGCTTAAACGACTGTACTCTTGCGAGTGATTGACCATGACGTGTCAAGTGTCTGGCGTGTCAGGAATCATAGAAATAGCTGTCGCCATTCCTCTGACACAGCGAAACGACACTAAAAAAATACCGGCAACGAACCAGAAGCCACACAGATATCCATCATCATTAAGTTCATATCCTATGCCCACCATGCATCCATCACGATGTACACAGCGCCAAACATGCATCCACAGCTGCTCCAACCCTACACCATGTCAGTCTTGCAGCCCATCGAAGTGGATGTATGCGGGCAACTCACTGTCCCTCTTTCATATTCACAACGTCACAAATCACGTCTCTATCCAAATCGGGAAACATGCGCTGCAGTGTCTCAACCACGTGTTCGTATTCCATCCTACCGATCCGTGCCGCCTCCTCCGCTTCCGCACTAGCTTGCCGTGCCGCCGCCTCTTCCGCTGAGAGCCGAGTAGCACCGCTCCCGTCCGGCCTCTTCTTGGTGCTTGGTTGGTGCCGCCGCCCACCGACGGCAGTGAGCAACGGGTCGTCGTTGTCGGCGGGATGAGGCGAGTGTCTCGGCGTGTTTCCCGGCTGCGGCGTCAATGCGGGCCCTGATGACGAAGATCCTTCGTCTGTAAAGATGCGTCCAATCGTGCTGAGCGGCTTCTGGAGGGAACGAAGCAATCCTGCAACTGCTACCTTTTCCTCGCCGCCTTCCGGCGCATCTGTACTTTCTCTGGACGATACCGCGATCCTGGGTTGGTCTGCAGACCGTCGTGGCTTTGGAGGCGGTGAAGGTGGAGAAGGAGGTGGCGGTCGTTCCGCAATTGCTGCTACCGCCGCTTCAACGTTCGCTTCAAACTCTTCCGGGGTGATGGTCAGAGATGAGCGGTCAAGGTTTTCTATAAATTGGATTGCCCCCATCTTGAAACTTCGTCAGCGTGGTATCCATTCGCGGCGTGAAAGATGGACATACCAGGGAACTAAGATAGTATCCCGCCTCACCCGACAACTTGTCGGGATTTCGAAATCGCAGAATATATTGCACATTGCTGACCAGATGTTCTGGGTTCGCTCGGAGGACGACAAAGATCAAGAGAGGTACAAACTTGTCCGCGCTCTCATCGCTTTTACAGTGTCGTAATAACCCTTTAGCCTGTCAGTACGCCGTGCCACCAGTCGTGTACCATCGTCCACAAACCAAAAATGACCTTGCAGCAATTGAGAACGCATATCACCTTATCCCGTGGTGCCCTATAACTGCCAATCTTCAACATCTCCTTCATAGCTAGATCCAAGAACCGTCTCCCACCATCCCCACTGACAGTGTCTCCAATATCCAAGTGCTCTTCGCGTATCCACGAATATATCCGCACTTTTTGCGTCAACACCTCATCACGCTCCACATCCTCCTGGTGCTGGCCACGTCTACCCGGAAAACGTTCGTCGACCCGTGATCTACCATCGTGAGGTAGTATGGCTGGCGAGAAAGTCTGCGCATATAACCGGTTCATGACGAGCTTCTCCATTCCCTCCATAGCATTATCCATCTCCCCATCTCCCACTTCTCGCCAGACCTCGCACAGATCCATCTTAGCATATATAAATGTCAGGAAATCCCGTACTATTTTAACCTGTTCATGCACCATCCACTGCTTCTTTGCAAACTCGTGCAAAAAGCTTCTCAGAAACTTGGCCACCGGATCAGCAGACCGGTGTCGAAGCTGGGAGAGGAAGCGGTGGAAGTCGAAGGGGAGGTCTTCATCGGGAGGAGGAGGTCGATGCGGTGTAGCCGGTATAACAGGCACGCTGTCGACATGTTGGGTCGTTAAAATCGGTGTAGGCAGCGGTTTCTCCGTAATCTGGGATTTATGCGTTTCCACGTCTACTGGTTGAGAAGAGGTGGTGGGCTCGGTGGTGGGTTCTCCTATTAGTGACGAGCTTCTTGGAGGGTGTAGATTAGGCGATGCCATCAAAGGAGATCCTATTGATGCAGTAGAGGGGATGCGCTGTAGCTGTTCTCCGACGATCGAAGCACGATGGCTCTTTTCGAACAAGTCGTGAATTACGGAACTAGTGCCATCGTTTTCGTCGTCGGACGAAGGTTGCGATTTGCTGGCACTGTGAATGTTTGGCGTGTGTGATTGCAAAGGCGAGCTCGGTCTACTAGGCACAGGTGTGACGGGCGGGTGTTCAAGGTAAAGTCGGCCGTTTGAAGAAGCTTCCGAAACTATGGGGCTCCTCGATGGTATATCTTTGGGAGGTAAATCCTTTGGCGGGATATCCTTCGGGGGTGGAGATGGTGGCGGCGGGGATGCAACAGCCGGTGATAAAGTTGTAGCATTCTTCACTGGAGTCGACGGCCGCTTCTCGTCAACACCCAGGCCATTCGAATTGAGGGGAGCGACGGCAAGATTTGAGGTCAAGGCCGCCAACTCGGCGTCGGTCTTAGCTTGCAGAGCCGGGGTGGAGATGGGATCGCCGATATCGGAAGACAACAAATCTTGGTTGCGGCGGGTCGATGGGCTGTCAACCGTATTCGGTTCCTCCGACGTCGTTTCAGATGGTTGAAACTTGTTGGGAATGAGTGGAGCCAGATCCGGTACATCGCTTACCGAGACATCTTCCTTCTGGTCGTGATTTAATCTCACATGGTCTTCTGAGGGTTTGATCGCTACCAGGTCGTCGGGGTTAGTGGTGGAGGGGAGCTGATGCGACTGGACGACCATGTTCTCCACAGCTCGGGCGACGTCACGACGAACGCCTCGGGAGATGGGATTCGGCACAGGAGAGAGTTGAGATACTCGGCGGAGCTGAGGGGTGGTGCGAAGAGAAAGACAAGGGATGGTATACCGCTTCAAAAGTCTCGATGGGGAGATGGTTCGATTCAATTCAAGGTCAGCCAGGTGAAGTTTGTCAGACGTAGCAGTAGATGCTCAGCCTCCAACCAGGGTTGGCTTCCATGCATGGCACGTGCAGCGACTGAAACGGAACTTGCCATGACGTGTTTCTGTTGAAACAAAATCGTTTCAAGTTCTCAAGTCTCTTCGACAGCTGCAACCAAAAAAGTCTCCTATGAAACACTACCGAATGCTGTGTCGATGCCCGATCACTCAATTATCTCATTGGATCGATGCTCAACTCTTCGCCCGGTTAACGGATTCCATCCACTCTTATCCGCAGGGCTTATCCACGACCCTGTTGACGACCAGATACTGAATGCATAGGTTGCCAGCTCTAGAAATTTCGCGCACAAGGACCATCCGCAAGGCGATCCGTCAAGTCCCCAGGATTGCACTTGACATTTTGTACAAGGGTGCGTTGGTTAGGCGGGGGATCGTGAATCCCGGCTCTCTTCTTATCGTTGAGCTTACTATTGGTTCTTTCCTTCTAGATATCTGATAATGGGGTTGGGATCTATACGCTCTCAAAACTATCGTGTTAGACTCCTGTAAAGGAAGTCTGATTTGACCGCATGATGAATCAAACCGGATACGCCCCGCATGAGCCCTACACTACTGCTTAGACAACATCGCATTGGGATCGAAAGAGAGAGGGCTGTGTTGAACCGCAAGAGTTCCGACTCCCTGTCTCATTGCGTTAGTAAAACGAAAACTACACCTACGTGAGAGCGATCTTTGGTTAAAGGCAGTTAAAGAAAACAGTTGACGAGGAGGATGCTTCTAGGCGTCAACACTACTCGAGCCAACATTAGAGCTAGATATATCACAGCAATAAATCACTGTTACCTTGAAGAACACATTAGATACTACTGTACAGTAGCGATCTTGCATCGCTGATTCAATTAGTTCTGAGCTCTCATCCTAAGGCTCATTTATAGCCATTAATTTTGCGCTCGAATGGATTTGCGGAGTCACATAATGAACAAATCCACAAGCTATACCATACCGATACCGACCCAATCATGAAGACAGAAAATAATCATCATTATCATAAAACCTACAGCTCCTTCTCTCAGAGCACGTCAATCCCAAATAATCCGCATCAAAGAGTCAAAGAAACTCTGCAACAAAGTGCCATAAACATCACCACATACTTACTAACGAAACTTCTCAAAGAAGGAAGAAATTATGCCAACAGACCGGGATCCTCGGATCCCACCTTCAATACTCTCCCAGCAGATATCAATCGATTTGCACGTCAAAACCGCCACTCGCCTCTACCAAGATTCCTTCAGACATAGTTCACCATCTTTCGTTTCTCAACAGCTATGCTCATACTTAAATACTTCCGAAGACATTAGGATCGTAGTCTCAAACGTAACAACACACTCCGAGACTATCAGAATCTATTGATGGCGCACCCGTGCCAGCACCATTCATTCGTCACAGCCTTGAACAAACTTAACCCCCCCCCTTTTCTCTTCAGAGACACACTCACCTAATCACATCTCCAGGCCTAAACAACAAAATCTCCTCCATCCTCGGCTCTCGCTCAGCTAAGTTTTTTGCGACCCGCTTTGCAACGTTCCGCTGTCCAGCAGTCCACAGGCCTCGCTTCGGAAGATTAGCGTCCTGGAGGAGATCGATGATCGCATTGGTGCCGACGGGCTGCTGCTGCTTGTTCTTCTTGCGCCGGCGTCGTCTGCGCTTGCAGCGTGGGGGCTTGGAGTTGGGGTTGGAAGATGCCATGATGGGCCAGTGAGGAGATGGATGATGCGGGTTGCGGCCGCTAGAGGTGACGTCATGGAGGTCATCATGGAAAAGCACTCAATGGTACTTTACAGGAAGAAATTTTGAATTAGAAAACAACAACTCGGGGTGTGCTTGTAGTGTGAAACGGGTGTTTTTGCGGTCGCCAATGCTCCCACGAGCCAGACTACGTCGCGCAAATTATTGTACAGCGAGTGAAGAGAGTCTGACAGGGCAGGTAGCCAAAGACCACCACGTAGAGTACACTGGGCCTCCATGTTGCATCCCATACGCGGAATTATCCCATCTCTAGATCGGGCGCCCCATTTACAGATAGGAAGCCTCATCTATAGATGGGGTCGTTTCTACACATAGAGATTCTGCAGATGGGGTCAGAGCTTTAGTTATGTATCTTCTCACGTAAACCGATTCCTATACATCTGAACCCTCTAAGAGCTGAAAATTATTGCAACCTGCGTATTGAAGTGACAATAGGTCCCTGTCACCATTCGATTGCATCCGTCCACTGGGAAATTCTGATTTTCTATGATGGGCGTAAGTAGCAGATATGTCGCGCATAAATCTAGGCAACGGTCTTGAAAATTAGGTAGCCCCATATTGTCGTGCAGTAAAGTCATATACTCCCTTCCATGGCTGCGGTCCTCATTAACCTTAATGTGAAGACAGGGATCACCAACCTTGTGCAAAATCTGCAAGAGGGTCCCAATGTGTAGAAGTGACCCCATCTGCAGATGAGGCGTCTCATCGAAGGTCCACCTCCAGACAGGGTGTATGGATGCAACACCACATTAATCATCACCCTCATAACCACAATCACAACCACAATCTCACACTAACTTCACAACTACTCACTTTCGAGTAAGTAAGATGCTTCTCTGAACAACAACCTTATGAAGTTCGCACCGCAACTAAACATGAACAGCTCCCGAAATGAATAATACCTCTCCTCCGACGTGTTAAACCATATGCCATTGGAGGCAAAATCTATACTCTTTTAATTTTGACCAGATTGCTTTTCCTCAAACATTTGAGAAGCCTGATATCGATTGTCAGCGACTTTTGTCAAAAATGTTTATAGGTACTTAGGGGACAAAACCAACAAAATTAGCGCATCTATTGATTCATCATCATAGGAATGTACATGTTGATTGGACGCCTAGGACCTCGTTCCTACCACCAATCCGCATCTAGCCGTTTTTATTTCTTCCGTAGAATCTTCGTGATTTCACGATGTGTAAACTGCAATGTAGAAAAAAATTTCTTGCATGCTCAGCCGCAGCAGGCTGTCAGATTCCCGCCGCGCCGATCGTAGGAATGCAGATGCTAATTGGATGCCCAGATGCTCGGTACAGGGGAAGTAAGCAACCCTGCGGAGTCAGCCACCCAAAAGATACTCGCCGAGACTTAGAATAATATTACAGACTGCGCTTTGAAGTACCTATTGCAGTAACAACCACCCAAAGATACTTGATCGGTAGCGCCTATTATTGCTACTCCAAACGCCTGTACCGAGTGTTCAACGTGGACGATAGCGCATGCATTGCTATTTTCCTCGTATCGAATTTCGAACAAAACCTCATTCCTACCCACTAATCCATATCTAGCAAGTAATTATGGGAGCCTTGTTAACCTCTTCCGATATATAAAGAGGGCATATCGTGCACCGAATTTGTTACATAGTCACATTTGATAAACATTTGATACTGTGGCAACAGAAACACTTTTCAAATGGAGGAATTGGATCTCTCGCTGGAAGACTGGGGAGAAGTCCCTCGCGACCTTCATTTTCAGGACCATGACTGCAGGACAGCGAATCCTCTATTGTCAGCTGCAACGAGATTTTGGCGGGCATGTATAGGACCCCACCGCAACTACAATTGTGGCAACACGATAAACAACCCGAAGCAGTCAGGTTCGAATGATATCAGCAAGAAATTTGGGACATATCAGCTTGACTTGGGCGATGAACCCCATACGGATCAAACTGGTGTCGGAAAGAATGAGTCGAAGAAGCAGGTTCGTACTCACACCCAGTCAATTATGGAAGTTAGCTAATCACAGCTGACATGAGAACAGGAAGAGGCATTCCAGAACCGTGAGCGACACGAGCAGGGTGAGCAACTTGTACAACTCGAGCAGCGACAGAAGCCTCCACAAGTGGTATAAACCCTACACTATGCCAATTCACCAAGGTTATGACTGACAGCCTGATAAGGTAGAGGAGTCAAACAAAACAGACGACGGGAACGATTGGAGTGTGGGGTCAGCGATTATATCCCCAACAGAGTTAGGTTTGCCTGATGCCCTAAAAGAAGAGGCAGAACTAGATGTATGCTATTAAGTTCCCTTTCCTGTGGTGTAATTTTAACAATCATCAGTTGTATATCCGGAGTTTCCAATCGAAGTTTGCAAACCAGTATGCATTATCCTTGCCGGGCCACACTTACGAGGATTCTGTATTAGTTGGCTTTTTGGGGGGACTACTGCAGACTGTATCGAACGACTGCCCATATACGACTGTAGTTGATATCTTCAGAGCAATGCATCAACAGTACAGCAATACTAGATTTGGAGAAGGATCGGCCCATATGAAGGTAATCCGAAAGTATTGGGAGCCATTTATATTGCAACTGCTCCAATGCCCAGGCCCACGACCTTCGAGCTCGGGCAAGTGGGCAGCAAATGACGCCTGTCGGATTCTGGTGGAAAATTACGTCACCCACTCCCTTTGGTATGCGTATTGGAAACACAGGGAGCATGTCAAGCCATTTAACGATTGGAAAGGAGCCAGACAAGCTCTACTACAGACGACAGCTGGAATCCTCGAAGAATATTCTTGGGAAAAATGGGATAAAATGAATGCAATGCGTGATCGCTTTCTTGTACATTGGAGCACCATCCAAGGAAAATTGCAAGATAGTGCGACTGTTTCAGATAAGATAAAGAGAGTTTTTACTTCTAGCCACATTACCTGGAAGTGCGCGCTCGAAGCTGTCCAAGACATCCGACTTGGTCAGATTCCAACGGCAAGGAAGAGTGCAGCTGCTCTTGTGCTAGCAGCTTCCATCGATACCATGCACAACCGCGATTACGATTCAACCCCTACGAGCAGATTCTATGAGGCTGTGGCACAGTGGGTTGGCCAAGATGGCGGTGAAATCGGTTATTTCATCGACCTTTGTTGGCCTTCATGGAGAGAACACTGCAGAGAAACTGGATTCTGCAGCTCTGAGGGGCCAGCCGCATTTCCAAAACAGATAAGAATGCTTAACTCGCTTTTTAGCTCAGCAGAATCCATAGATGAGTTCCGAACTACTCGAAGGATTTTAGAGAAATTCATGGATGAGGACGGGTTTGTGGTTCTATCGTATGACCTATCAGTTGAGGCCGCCGCCACCACTCTGATATTCGACAACAATCTCCTCGTCGATGTCCCTGGCGTTTTTAGGCCCATGGGGGTTACGGAAAATCGATTTTCACTAGAACCTGGAATACATCTCATCGCCGACTGGGTTGATGGCGCGATAATAATCAGCGGAATCATCGTTCATTTTCTGCTGGGTATGTTCCCATGTATAACACCCCACTAGTCATGAAACTAACGCAAGCTATTTACCAAGAAATTCACATCCCCGGCTTGAAACCATTATTTCCATTACTTCTACTGTCAGTTGTCCAACTGGACAGGGCTTCACAGTTTGCTGAAACGTTACAAGACACCGCATTGGACTCATCGTACGGGTTTGTTCGAGGGGATGCGTTCCGAAAAGTCATCGATGGTGTCCGCAATGGTCTTTATCGGACGTTCGAAGATGTAAGGATGGATCTAATCCGAATGGTACCTGTATGTTAAATATCGCCCGCAATAGGTCAGTTCGAGGGCTAATACCAATGATTTAATGTAGATTGATGCAATCGAAACCGTATTGAGGTTCTGTGCTAATTGTGCATCGCACTTGTACAATATGGGACTGCTAACTTGTGCTCACGAATCTAAGAGAGTTCTGCGGGACAACTATCGCATGTCCGTAGATATGAGCGGTGACCCCGGGTTGGATATCGAAATGTCTCCGACCTTTCTCCTAACCGATTCTCCCGACCGCCAAGAGGCTCAGAACGGAACTTCCGCCAGCTTATCCTCAGGCCTACAAACAGCGTCACAATGCAGTTCAAATAGCAGGGCCATAGCCATAGAAGCCACACCAGCGCAAAGCGCTCAGACATATAAGCACCGTTGTCGCAAAAATAGATGCAAGAAAGTCTTCCCTACCTCGAGTAACCGCCGCCGACACGAAAAATCGGTTCATGGTGGAAAGACTGCATGCAGCTACTGTCTGAAGCCGATCGGGGGTCGTGCGGACTATAAGAATAAGCACGCAAGAGCTTGTAAGGCCCTGCCGAGGGAAGTCTTTTAAACAAAAAATCATGGCTTCTTTTCAAATCACCCGAGATAACTGATCCCATGGACACTACCTCTCTCCCTTTCTTTTGACAGGTTACTTTTACTTCGATTCGCTGTGCATCTGCTATTTACTTCCATTTGCTTTGATTCTCCAATTGCATTTGTGTTTTCTCTGACCCCTTCTTTGCCGGACTACTTTTATTTCAATTTCATCTACTTCTACTATGTCATTGTGTTTTCTAAGGTTCTTTACTATCGAGTTGCTTTTACTTTAGTTTGTTTGCTTTAGCTATTACCGTTGTGTTCCCTCGGTTTAAGTTATATTAATGAATTTATGACTTTACTTGAAACTATGGAGAGGGCTGGCGTAGTAGCAGTCGTTGGGAGCAGTAGGTACTCAGTTATTATTGCATAGCTTCCAATATATCAAGTCCCGCGGTGGGACCTTTTTTGTTTCTCTTACTAATGAAGAGTGATATGACAACTGCTCAAGGTTGTCCTTATGGAAGGTGCTGATAATTATTCTATCTGTCCTCGCAGTATAAATGAAGGGTGAATCTACAAAGTCGTGCGTGTTCCATAAGAACATTCAAACAGCTGATTCAATATTCTATTTGCACACAAATCTCAGCGATTCTCTGGGTGCGCATGTCCTTTCAGCGGGTTCTACGCCATCCAAAAAAGAGTGACATGGCGTGAATTTGTCACAGTAACAGGCGATGATGGGAAATCTACCTGCCCGGCCGATTTGATCTGTCTTTGCCCTAGACAGGAAAAATACAGTTTAGGTTCGAAGTAGTCTCGGTTAGACGCCTTTTTCCCGCTACGTTCGGGGATCAATGCTTGAGCTGGCAGTGCCTGAAATGAAACCTAACATCTCGAATCACCTGACCTTTGGTGAAAGTCACATGACTGATCATGTGACTTGAGTATCCTCTTTCTTCGCTGAATTCCACAAACTCCTCTCACATTACCACATCTCCAACTCCTTTCTATCTCCACCCTCCCGACAAGATCGTTGCAGCTCTTCTTTTTCTTCCCCTTCTTGGTCTGCTCAGAGGGGTTGTCTAAGAGCCCCTCTGCCTCTCCCTCTTCCTCTTCTTCTTCCTGCTTGCTCTCTAGCTGCTTAAGTACTTATCTATCTGCTCACCAATCCGTCAAGTCAGTCTTCCGTGGATTTGATTGGATTTGTACTGTTGCGTCTTGCACATTGTGACTGGCTTCCTATTTCACTTCAAGTCTTGTGTCTGAGAGGAGCGAAGCGCATAACATATCCGCTCTATCGCGGCACCACCTATTAAATGTTATCAAGTTAGAAGTGGGTGGAAAAGGAATAAGACAAGTATTTATCATTAGAAATGGAACCTTCAATCTGCAGCGATATACGCTACACTTGGTATCAGGCTTGTTAGGATGACCAACAGAAACCTTTGTTTCCAGAGCCAGAATGCAACCAGCCCTCGATCTTCGAAATCTAGGGGTGTGTGTTTACTTCGGGTAACAAGTGGGAATATCGGACAACTCCATGCATCGATCCAAACGTCTTTGGACTTTGGTCTTTCGATTTTCCCAAAGAGTGGTTCCACCAGATAGCACCCTATCTACAAATGCAGCGCCGTATGGAGTGCCTATATCTGGACAAAGGGACTCGTGGCTGTATTAATTTTAGTTTCGGTACTTACGGGAGTGAATTAGCTTTGGATTCCTCTTGATTCCCACCTTTTGGTCTACCCTCTAGTACTTATGTACTTCTGATTATTCAACATCACTCGTTTCTACCCAGAACGACGGATAAAAACAAAAGAATGACTGCAGCTAGAGTACAGGTTCTGAACCTTGATGTTTATATTCCCACGGCATCAGTTCTTTATAAATTTATTGGAAACAAGGCGTTCAACAAACAGTTGCCAGACGACGATATACCCACCCAATTAATTTGGCGACAGTGATGGCGAGGGAAAAATGTACCTTCTACATGTCTAAGTGAATAAAAAAGAGTAATACGAGTTTCGAACCTTGGTGTTTCTAGCACTTGACTAACGTTTATAGCGCTAAAAGCATGGGCTTTTGTTTATTTGGAAGACTCGGACCCTTTCTATCATTCCTCACGGGTTAAAAAGAAACAGCATGTTATGAAGCCAAGTAGAGTAGATCATCCTCACATACTGGTGTTCCAACATGGTATACTCTACCTTCTGGGTACTACAGCCCTGGCGTAAGTACAAACAGGTGTCAAGCTCAATAAACCTGGCCGTTTCGTATGACGTTGCAGTTACTCCCTCCTGGACAAGGGTGATGATACTTGAGATAGGGCTTAGGGCTTAGGGTTCAATGGCAGGGCTACAGTAACAGCCCTACGAGTGATCAGCTATGTCCTCTTGGTATTGTCCTATGCAATCAAATTCTAGCCATACAGACTTAACAGTTTTCCCCAAGCCGTCCTAGGATATCCCGATATACCTTTCTAATATACAGCCCTCCGTTACCAATTACCAATCTACTCATCATCACTGCTCGTCTCTTCGAATAAAGAGGACGTAGTGCAGCATAAGGCTGGATCCTCTGAGCAAGGTGAAAGAATTCTAAGGCTCTTCATATCGCCCCAAAGTAGTCGATACCACTCATCGCCTACTCATCATCACTCTCATCTTCAACAACCCTCCTCCTCTTCCTCTCCCTCTCACTCTCTCCGGCTCTCCTCCTAGGTCGTCGATCCTCAATCTCCTCCTCCTCATCACTAACACCTCCTTCTACATCCTCCTCACTCCCCTCCTCAATAAACTCATCCTCAAGATCATACTCATCTTCCCGTCCCCTTCCCCTTCCCATTGAAATCGGCGGGGAGTCACGTTTACTCCTAGTGCCCGTGACCTTAGCATAACTCCTCCTCGCGGCGGCCTCGAGGGGATCTCGTTCCCTTGCCCTCCGTCGCTGCGCCTCAAGTTTCTTATTCGCCCTCTCCCGCTCCTTCGCGATCTTCTCCGCCTCCTTCCGTTCAGCTTCGGGGTCTTTGAGTTCCGAAATCTCGAGGGGTGTGGATCGTGCGGCGCTGGGGATTGCGGACGCCAACTCGGAGTGGAGACGCTGGATCGCATGGTCGGATGCAAGATTTACAGATGCAGAGACGACGTTGAGGGATTGTGTTGCGTGCCCCACCACGCGGAGGGTGCCGGCCGTCTCATGTGGGTCCAGGAGGTATATGTGTGAGTTCTGTGCGGCGATGTATTTACTAGTATCTGTTGGGGGTGTGGTGAGGTCTTTGCGGGGGAGGTCGTAAAGATTTGGCGAGGACGCGATTTGGAGTGACATTGTTCCGTCTGACCAGCGGATGATGCGCGCGTTACTTTGCAGCTGGCCGCTCCCCTTCGGGTCGCGGCGCACGCGGATGCTGGTTGTGGCTTTTGTGTATGCGGAGGTGGTATCAGTGGGGTCGACAGAGGGGAGGACGAATTTCTCCGGATCGAACAGCTGCGGCTCCATAGTGAGGAAGCTGGGGATTTTCATAAGGTATAAGTGTTGGTCAGCGCCTGGGGCAGGGCCGGGGTGGCGGGGGAGCGCGATCTCGACGAAGCGTTCGGTTTCATCGGGATCAGGGGAGTTATCGCGGGGAGTGGCGAGGTCGGCGTCGGAGAGCTCAACTTTTTCTTCGTCGCCGAAGAGGTCGTCGAGGGGCTCGTCGTCGTCAGCGTCTGGAGGGGGGGTCTTGATATCGCGTTTGCGGTCTTCTGCATCGCTGTCACCGTGTGGTGCGTCCTCAGATTCGTGGTCCGAGCCGAACATTGTGTCGTAGCGGTTGCCCGTGGGTTTTTCGGGAGAGGCGGCGGTGGTAGGTTGGGCTGGTGCGGGAGAGGAGAAGCCGTCGCCAACGGAGGAGAGGTCTGAGGAGGTTAGATGGGTAGGCAGACTGGGGCATGAATGGAGTAGGTACCTGAGTCCGACATTGTTGGGGCGTGGAAAGGTTGTCGGTAGGAATGTAGAGTGGTGATGGTTGGCGTCGCAGATGCTAAGCTTGAGGTTACCTCGCGATGCCAAGCTCCTTTAGTGCCCCTGTATCACGTGCACCTTAGCGCTGGCTGTGTTGTTGTCAAGCCAACGAATGGGCAGGGATATGGCACTGCTTGTCTCGACGCAACACTGCGTTGTCTTGTGGCTATTCGAAGATTTGCTCGATCCACCTCCCGAGATACCGCTGCAGCACAGCAGACACCAATACCCGCAAGTTCATTTATCTTCCGAACGCCCCCGCATCCTCGTAGCTTGTTTGTTTTGCTCCAATTCCTCAACCCCCCATCCATCTGCTGCAGCGTCTATTCACTTGATCAGTTCTCACAGGGCCCAATCCCAACCTCTCCGCATACATCCATCAACGAAAGTCATCACGAGACCATCCACTCAACTGTGACACCTCCAGATTACCCCTCATCTCTGACCTCAGAGTCCGCTCGCCGCAATGGCTGAAGCAAGGAAATCGTACATGACCAAGGAGCAGCTAGGTATGAGCAGACCCCAACCGACATCCATCATCCCTCGTCGGCTCCAGCTAACACCAGATAGAACAATACCTCGCCGACCTTAGAAACAACCGTCCACAACGTCCCACAGGTTCCCGCCCCATATCCGTTACGGCAAAGACACGATGGTCTCTGCTCCGGAACTCGACCTCGGCATCTGTTCCCCCGCCTACGACGGAACCAATTGTGGTCGACCCAGCAGAGCCCCCGAGTCTCCACAGTCCTACCCCCCCGCCTGCCCTGACCCGACGAGAAAGCAAGCTTATTCGAAAACACTCATCTCCCACACACAAGCGATCCAGTACCACTTCCTCGATCCTAGGGTTTGTGAGGTCGCCCTCGAGGGCTGCTACGGACGATGATAGGGGCTGGGATGGAGTGGACCGACAAGATGGGAGGACAAACGATGCTACAAGTCCTTCTCGGACCTCAACGATAAAGCAGAAACGAGAATCAGCACCTGCAGGCAGCTTCCGCGGATTATCGTATACTTCCAGGCTACACGGGAGGACGCAGTCGATATCATCCGGTTCTAGTTCCTCATCCGGAAACTCGGAGCGGAAGAAACGAGTCTCTTGGAAACTTCCTGCATCGCTGTCGGCCGCTTCTGGTCGTGATTCCCCCTCGATTATGATGCCTCCGTGTCACCCGCCAAAGCCGGCGGATGCTCCCAAGATCAAGAAGGAATTGACGATGCATTTTGACGCGATGTCGACGCAGGAGGCGGCGGTGCAGGATGCCCTCCCGACTGTTGCTCCTCTCAGAATCAACAAGAACGGGGTCTCCCCCATTCTGTCTCGAACTCAGTCTACAATTGAACAGCGAGAGCCAGCGAAGACTAGCCTGGAGAGGGTATCGACCTTTCCCAGTCAGGCACCCAATGGGCGCAGAGAGTACGGTGCGCCATACCCCCGGAGACCAGAATACGTCGAGCCTTGGAAGCAAGAGCCAACTCAGAACAACCACCCAAAGTACACGACTAACTCTGACCCGCTGCCTTCGCCGCCAAATTCTGGTTCGGAAGAGGACGATACCGAAGCGGAAATTCTAAAGGGGTTAGGTAGGAGGCCCTTGCCAAAGCCTGAGGGTCCGAACGGGCCCCGAGGTCAGACCCCTCCAGAGGAAACCACGCCCGTGCGAAAAAACACCACCAAATACGGATCTCAGATACAACAGCCACCACCAGTAATTGGGCTCGTTACTACCCCCAGCACTCCACCCATGTCCGTGCCGAGAATTACTGTATCCAAAACCAATACCGCACCGACAATCCCTACAATATCGTTTCCAGGCGACAATGACAACCAACCAAAGCCGCCGACAATCCGCATTTCGGGCTCAGCACCGGAAATTCCAACCATTAATATTTCGGATAAAGGTGTCAGCAACAGGTCACCACCGGTACCCACAATCTCGGTCAGCGATACCTCAACACGCTCAAGAACCCGGCCTCTCCCACAGCCCCGCGGCGGCGCCTCCTCCGTCTACTCGTCCGACTCAACCACCAGCCGCACTCAGCGCACAGCCACCTGTAACCTCTGCCGCAATCCCATCCAAGGCCGCATCGTCTCCGCCGGCTCTCTCCGCTTCCACCCCGACTGCTTCCGCTGCGACCACTGCCAAACCGCCCTCGAGCATGTAGGGTTCTACCCCGAACCCAAAGAACACCGCTCCAAACGCCTCGAGAGGGCAGGAATCATAGAGGACCACTCAAACGGCACGGGCATACGCTTCTACTGCCACCTCGACTTCCACGAACTCTTCTCTCCGCGCTGCAAGAGCTGCAAAACTCCCATCGAGGGCGAAGTCGTTGTTGCCTGCGGTAGCACCTGGCACCAAGGTCACTTTTATTGCGCAGAGTGCGGGGACCCATTTGATCAGAACTCGAAGTTTGTAGAGAAGGACGGGTATGCGTGGTGTGTTGGATGCTATACGAAGCGGTACAGTGGGAGGTGTAAGAAGTGTAAGAAATCGGTTACCGAGACGGTTGTGAAGGCGCTCGGCGGGGAGTGGCATGAGGAGTGTTTTTGTTGCACGGTACCCCCCCCCCCCTCCCCAGACTACGAGAAAGGTGGTATTCTAATTAGAGTAGGAATGCGGAAGTACGTTTGACGATGGGCGATTCTTTGTCAGGGGAACGGAGGGTCGGGAGGTCCCCGTTTGTGTCGGATGCGAGGAGAGGAGACTTAAGGCGTAGGAGCCTTGGGCTTTAACTTAGCGATGACGAACGGAAGAGCTAGGATCTTTTAAGATTAGAAACGCTACATATCTGCATTTTGTGTTTGAATTTTTGAGTTTTTGAGTTTTTGGAAGTCATGTGCGTATGGTGTTTACATTTTTTCTTTTTGTGATGCATTTACACGATGGTTTTGGGGGGATGAGGAAAAAGGAGAGGTGGAGTATGTGATGAGATTTCATGGGGATGTGATTATGTGTGCGATGTATTGATTACTTATGCTTTTCTTTGCAATTGTTTGCCGAGTTTTTACTATCAGAGTAGGATTAGCGGAGGGTAAGGAGGAGGCAGGAGAGGAGGGAGTAGATAGGATGATTGATTGATTGAATAGAATGAATATTTTTCATGAAGTTTGGGATAAAGTGAGGGTCGTGATAAAGCGACGTTCATCGCCTTTAAGCCAATGCGTTCAATACTAAGCCTCGACTAGAACGTCCACTATGATAGGAGGAAGTTATCTTTTTTAAGTTATCTCTTCACTTCGATGCGCAGTTTGTAGGTATTTCCTCGACTTTTATACTATCAAAGACTATCAACATTAATATTTAACGTCAAACGTTACACTCAAAAACATGATAAACTGTCCAATCATCTCCGGCCATCATCCAGTACACGAAATTCATACATGGCAGCTTCGCGTTAATGCTTGTTTGAATAGTGCAATATCTTGATACAGGTTCAATCTACTTTGTCACCGAAACAGCAACTCCTTTTAAGTTCCAAGGAACCGTTTCAGAACAATCCTTTGGTCTCTAAGTGAGGCATAGAAGATATCGAGGGATTTCCGTATCCGGGACGTCTCAAATTCGCGAGCGTAATTATATCCCGTCTCTTCGTTTTGGCCATAATGTTATTAACGATCTCCCAAGCCTTTTTTGGCGATGTTTCGAGCCATTGGGCGCTTTATTCGAGGTTAGAGTCGGGCCGTACTGGGACCTCATCTCGTGGACAACACTACTTGAATATACATGTACTCCGAATAGCTTACATGGCTTGCTATCATGGTCGCTTGTTGGGCGCCCTTACTCTTTTACTTACGTACATCAGCCATTACCCTCTTTACAGAGCAAAATGTGATAACCGCAGGTATTAAGCCTAGGGCTTAGGCGTTTATAAGCACAAAGTTTCGAACCTGTTGGCTGGTATTTGTAGCGCCAATGCCCATGAGTGCTGCAGGTGTCGAACCTACTTGTTGGTGTTTCTAGCACCATGCTCAGCCAGATAAGTTTCTTCCTATCCCGATGTTTTTAACTAGTCTACAGACTAGTTAAAAACCATCATGGTACAGCTCTGAGGGGGAATGCATCAGCTATCTGGATGGAATAGCTTTAATGCTCGGATTCCGGTGACGAAAGAAACTGCCGAGCTGATTCACGCGAAAAGGTGTCAAATTGCGGTAGGTTTCTGTTTTACACACCATTTTTGGCTATAGGTAGCTTGGCTAATTGGTGACGGACAATAAACCCCCCGATTCGGTGAAATAAAGCAACAGCAAAAAGTGACCGCACGTTTCTATCCTGCTTGGTGTTTACAACACCGATTTAGCTTTGGAGGTTTCGACCTACTTGCTGGTGTTTATAGCATTAACCGAGCACTACAGGTTTTGAACCTGTGATCCAGTGTTTATAGCACTTGAGTTTTTCAGGTTTCGAACCTGCGCGCTAGGTATTTCTAACACCACGCTCGCCAGACAAGCTTCTTGCTAATTCAATGATTCTAACCATTATGATACAACTCAAGTGAAAAATGCCACCGGCTGAGTGAAATCCCTATCGCCCCACTAGTATTTAGTATGCTATAATTGTCGGTAACGTTAAACTAACCAATAAAATCTACTCTTCAGGGCGTGTAGCCACACCCAGTAGTCATTACCAGTCGAAGGGATTTCGGGGATGCAAGAAGCGGTTGGTCCGTAACTCACAAAAAAGAAAAAGGCTTCAACCAAAAGTGCGGACCGTACGCCCCGTGTGGTTGGCTCCAGTGCAATAAGAGAGTAATTGTGTTTGGAAACAAAGCCAGGTTTTTACAGTATATATCTTAGGTTTCGAGCCTGCGAGCATGAGTGCTGCGGGTTTCGAACCTGCCCGCTGCAGCTGAATGTTTCTAGCTCCGAGACATAGTACAGTAGGTAAGCCTATAGTATTAACTTGTTTATTTGGTAGAATCGAGTGAGTTTATGGCTGAGCAAAAGAGCACTACAGGTTTTTAACCCATGGCCTGTTTTGAGGCATTTTGAGCCCCAATATATAGTTTACAGCACTGATGTTTATAACACCATGAACCCGTGGCCCAGCGATTATTAGGGTGAGGTTTCAAACCCCGATATTTATAGCATCTAGTATTTGTAGCACCAGCCACTCCAAGCTATCGGTTCTTATATATATAATAATATCTACCACTCTAATCTGTATTGGACATAAGCTAAGGTTCAAAGGATTCCAGTAAAGATTAAGCGCTGTAGGTTTTCCACGGCCTGGCGTTTATAGCGTCGTGTAGTTTCCAACTTCGATATTATAGCACTGCAGGGTTTGAACCTGCTTACTAGATGTTTTTAATGCCATGCTCATCTACTAAGTTTTCATACTAATCCGTTGTCTCGCCCCAGACGTTCTTACCCGGCCTTCGTGATCCTTAGCCCCCATTCGCCTAACAAATGTGCATGCTCGCTCCGCTCTCCCTTTAGTTCTGAAGTGTGAATGAGCAAGTTGGCTAGGTAGAAAAGTCTTGGCATGAAAGCAGGAGACGAAGGCCAATATAAAAACAGGAAGAGGAGGGGGTGGGGGTGGGGGTGGGGGGTCATATGGTGGAAACCTCATGATATGGCATGATATGGCTATATATGGGTATACAATGATGGGCGAGAGGCGAAAAAGCGAGTCACGTCAAAGCAAAAGTGAAGGCATCAAAATTTCTCACAAGGAGTGAGTGATCACCAATGTATTGTACTTGTACAATCATGATGAAGGTAGGGTAACACATAAAAATTAAGGTAGGGTAACAGATATCTTGCAAAAATTTCCCCCAAGGCCTAATACCCTGAAGTTTCACTTCAGAGCATGTAGTGTGTATAGAGTAGCAATTTAGCGAAGCACGAGCGCCAAACCATTGTGATATTAACGCTTGAGGACTAGAGCAGTCTCGAGCTCCAGAACGTTTAGGGGCTATAGTTATATGCGTGGATGGAAATGAATAAGAATCAATGGGTCTGGTGTTTTTATACCGGTGGGTGAGTAAAACTTTATGGGAGGTTCACTCACTATCTGTCAAACAACTGCGTTATTAGACTGACACATACGCTGGATGTAAAACGGTGACAACTGCAGGTTTTGAGCCTAGGACTTAGGTGTTTCTAGCACCATTTTTGAACCTGCTTGGTGTTTACAGCACTAACTGAGAATTAGAGGTTTCGAACCTACTCGCTGGCGTTTCTACCATGTTTGCTAGCTAAGTTTCATGCTAATTTCTTAATTTTAACAATACAATGTAGAATTTATCTGTACGCTGATGGATTATATATTCTGTAGTCTTGGATGTTTCTACTTAGAATCTGAGAATTATTGTGATATTGTTTAGATGGATTTTTGGATCAAGAGGCTGGTTTGCGTTAAGAAAAAGGCGTTAAATCTTAGTAGCTTTCTGTTATTCATACCTCATCCCGGGGAAACAGGAAACATCCCATACACCCCAAGGAACTGATTCCAGTGGAGGTGAAAGGTATCGAGTTTCAAGCCCGTTGCTAGTGTTTAGAGTACCAATTAGCACTGCGGCCTCGAATCTTGCTCGATGGTGCTTCTTGCACCATACTCAGCTCGCTTGGCTAAGTTTATTTTATGTTAAAATACAAACCGAAACCTGGCACAGTCCCGATGAAAAGCAAGTAACGCTATAGTCTAGATTCTAGAGGTGAAGAATAGGCGAAGAGGCTTGTTCACAAGAAAAAAAGGACGCCGAATCTATGTAACTTGCTATTACCGGACCTAGTAGGCGGGAGCATATACCCCAGGTAGTTGACTCCCGTGGGATAAAACAAGAACAAAAGAGTGAATAGGTTCCTAAGATTTCGGACCGGTTGGTGTTTACAGCACCGATTGAACGCTACAGGTTTCGAACCTAACCTGCTATGTCTGGTGTTTCTAGCACCATGATTACCTAGCAAAGAGATTGCTTCTTTTAATTCAATGATTTTGGCTATGACTATATAGAATTCATAGCTAGCTACAGCGTACAATATAGGGGGGAGCAGAACCCAAAACTCCCACGCGTCAGCTACTGTGTGACCTGGATCATAGATCATCACCTACAGAAACGAACCTCTTAGCGGAGGGTCTCGAGCCGTCTTGTTTTATGAGCAATTCCAGTCTGTTAGCCCTAAACAAACTCGTCTCGTATTATTTTAAGTATTAACGGCAGAACCAAAGCCCAGATATCTCATTTCTCCCTAGGCGCCGGATTAATCCACAGACCACTGCTCGAGCGCTTCGAGCTCGCAAGAGAAATAAGCTCGTCTGACGACGCTGTCTTAAGGAGAACTCCTAGGCTTTCAGAAACAGTTCTGGGATTGACTTATACTTGGCGGTTGGTTTCT
>Ga0307512_10002122_pt1 | contig 26040 bp, 25 predicted proteins | sample 14_EM_MG_FD_200267 | JGI IMG/M metagenome (GOLD analysis project Ga0307512, IMG submission 200267) | Populus trichocarpa ectomycorrhiza microbial communities from riparian zone in the Pacific Northwest, United States - 14_EM | ecosystem: Host-associated > Plants > Roots > Unclassified | place... | reverse complement strand
CCTGGCCGGGTGATTATGAGCCGAGGTGGGCGCGGAGCTTGGCGGCCACCTCGCCCGCCGCGGCGAGCTGGTCGGGCGTGAGCGCGTCGACGAAAAGTTCCCGGACGGCACGCAGATGCGGGACCGTGGCCTGCCGGAACGCCGTCATGCCGGTGGTGGCGAGGATGATCTCGGCCCCCCGGCTGTCGGTGGCACACGCCTCCCGGCGGATCAGCCCGCGCCGTTCCATCCGGCCGAGGTGATGGGAGAGGCGGCTGCGCTCCCAGTCGATGTTCGCCGCGAGGTCCGACGAGCGCATCCGCTGCCCCTCGGCCTCGCTGAGGGCGAGCAGCACCGCATAGTCGCCCGGCGACAGCGAGGACTCGCTCTGCAGCCGTACGGCGAGCTCGGATCTGAGCGCCTCGGCCGTCTCGATGTAGTCGCGCCAGATCCGCAGCTCGTCGGTCGTCGGCAACTGGCGCCCCCGCCGCTGCCGCGGTGTGTCCTCCGTCATCCAGCCCTCCGATTGACATGTCAACCAGATGGTACGCTAATTGACATGTCAATCATCTGTTCCGGCGACCGGAGTAGGAGGGGACCATGGCGATCGAAGGCTTCGAACTGGGGCTCAACTCGTTCGGGGAAGTGGCTACCAGCGGCGACCGGGTCCTGAGCGACGCGGAGACCGTGCGGCTGATCGTCGAGGAGGCGCGGCTCGCCGAGTCGGTCGGGCTCGACGTGTTCAGCGTGGGCGAGCACTACCGGGCGGGTCACAACGACTCGGCGACGCCGGTTCTGCTGGCGGCGATCGCCACCGCGACCGAGCGGATCCGGCTCGGCACCTCGGTCACGGTGCTCAGCACGAACGATCCCGTCCGGGTCTACCAGGAGTTCTCGACCCTGGATGCGGTGTCCAACGGGCGCGCGCAGCTCGTCCTCGGGCGCGCCTCGGCGACCGAGTCGTTCCCGCTGTTCGGTTACGACCTGGCGGAGTACGAGCAACTGTTCGCCGAGAAGCTCGAGCTGTTCATGCGGCTCCAGACCGAGGAGGCGGTCACCTGGTCGGGCACCGTCCGGAGCCCGCTGGTCGAGCAGCGCCTGCACCCCCGGATGCGCCCGGGCGGCATCCCGACCTGGATCGGTGTCGGCGGCAGCCCGGACTCGGTGGTCCGCGCCGCCCGCTACGGACTGCCGCTGATGCTCGCGATCATCGGCGGGCGCTCGCAACGGTTCGCCGGCCACGTCGAGCTGTATCTGCGCGCGCTCGAGCAGTTCGGGCACTCCACGCAGCCGATCGGACAGCACTCGCTCGGCCTGGTCGCCGACACGGACGAGGAGGCCGTGGAGACCTGGTGGCGATACTGGCGGCCGGTGGTGGCCCAGCTCGCCGAGGAACGCGGCTTCTATCCGCCGGACCGCGAACGCTACGAGGCCGAGATCGACCAGGGGGCGCTGTTCGTCGGGTCGAGCGAGACGGTAGCGCAGAAGATCGCCACGGTGGCGCGCGACCTGCGGCTCAGCCGCTTCGACCTCAAGTACGACATCATGCACTTGCCCCGCGAGGCCCGCGCCCGCAGCATCGAGCTGCTCGGTCGCGAGGTGGCCCCGCGGGTCCGCGAGCTCCTCGCCAAGCAGCCCGCCAGTGTCTGAGGCCGGGCGCGGGACGCACGGCCCGCAAACCCTGGGCATCCTGGGCGCCGGCAAGTTGGGCACGGTGCTGGCCCGGCTCGCCCTGGCCGCCGGTCACCGGGTGCTGATCGCCGGCTCGGGCGACCCCGCGAGGATCGCGCTCACCGTCGACGTGCTCGCCCCCGGCGCGGTCGCCACCACCGCGCTCGAGGCGGCCGCCCGTGCCGACGTCGTCATCCTGGCGCTCCCGCTGGGCAAGTACCGCAGCATTCCGGCCGATGCGCTGCGCGGCAAGCTGGTCGTCGACGCGATGAACTACTGGTGGGAGGTCGACGGCATCCGGGACGACCTGGCCGACCCGCGGACCTCGTCGAGCGAGACCGTGCGGGCGTACCTGCCCGGCGCGCATGTGGTCAAGGCGCTGAACCACGTCGGCTACCACGACCTCGAGGACAGTGCCCGCCCGAGCGGCGCGGCCGGGCGCACGGCCGTCGCGATCGCCGGCGACGACCCCGCCGATGTCGCCGCCGTCGCCCGTCTCGTCGACTCGCTCGGCTTCGACCCGGTGATCGCCGGCCCCCTCGCCGAAGGCGTCCGCTTCGAACCGGGCACCGAGCTCTTCGGCGCCGACGTGCCCGCCGGCGAGGTCCACGCCAGACTCAACCGCTTCCCGGAGTCGAAGCGAGGGCAGATCATCGCGTACGCCCGCGCAGTTCCATGATGTCGTTGTGGTGAAGTAAACGACGAGCAGCCGTTTTCTACGCTGCGGAGGTGGCTCTCACCGCCGGCTGGTCCGTCTTGGCGTTTCTCGTCCTTCTCCCCTTCGTGGTCGACTCGTCGCTGCCCGACGGCCCGCGGGCGCCGCTGGGCTTGCTGCTCGTGGCCCTCGCCTGCGCGGTTCCGGCGATCATCGGTGGCGGCTTCGCTGCTGTCGAGGGCCGCAAACCCGGTCAGCGGGTGCGTATGCTCCCCTTGCTCGGCCGGCTGCCGCGTGCGATCCGCATCGCTCTGGTAGCCGCGTCCATTGTGGCGGCCGGGATGGCGCTGTCCGGATTCGTGAGCGACCAAGCCGGCCAATCGGTGAAGACCGACACCGGCTACGCACTCAGACTAAGGGATAGAACACTCGAACCGGTGACCAAGCAGCAGTATCTGGCGAACAGCCGTTCCGAGCGGCGGATGATCCTCGGGGCGGCGATCTGGTGCAACGCGTGGGGTGGCGCCCTCTGCTGGGCGGCGAAGCTGCGCGACGACGAGGAGGATCCGCTCTAGCCCGCGAAGAAGTCGAGGTAGGCCCGGGCCAGCGCGGCCGGGTTCTCCAGTGCGATGTTGTGACCGGCCGCGGGGATGACGGCGCCGCGGACGTCGCGGGCCACCTGCGCGAGCTGTTTGGATACTTCGTCCCCGAGATAGGCCTGCCCGCCGACGGCCAGGACCGGGCAGCCGATCGGGTCGGCGTAGTGCGGGCGGTTCTGTTCGGCGTCGGTCTGGCGGGCGCGGTACATCTCCAGGATGGCCATGGTGCCGCCCGGCTGCTCGACCGAGTGCACGATTTCGTCGATGTCCTCCTCGGTCAGCGCGCTGGGGTCCCACATCTGGCGTCTGGCGTAGTACGTCCAGAACGGCCGTTCCCGCCCGGCCAGCAGCAGCTCGGGGTAGTTCGGCAGACTGAAGAAGCTGAAGTGCCAGCCGGTGCGGCCGTCGTCGGCGGCGAGCGAGGGGTCGGGTCCGCCGCCCGGCAATCCTGGGCCGACCGGCAACCCGGGTAGGAGCGTTTCCTGGAACACCAGTTGTTGCACCCGGGGCCGGTGGAAGGCGGCGACGGCGTAGGCGATGGCCGCGCCCCAGTCCTCGCCGGCGATGCGGAACTGCTCGAAGCCCAGATGGGTGGCCAGTTCGGCGACGTCGCCGGCCATCGTGGCGGTGTCGTAGCCGGTCAGGGGGCGCTGGGAGCCGCCGGCGCCGCGGTTGTCGACCGCGATGACGGTGTAGTGCGGGGTCAGCAGCGGCACGACGTGGCGCCAGTACGACATCGTCTTCGGCACGCCGTGCAGCAGGAACACCGGCTCGCCGGCGCCGCCGATCGCGTAGTGGATCTCCACGCCGTTGACCTTGGGCTTGCCGTGGGTGAGCCGGACTCCGGCGTGGTCAGCGAGGTTCATTTCAGCGAACTCCTTCACGGTTCGTCGCGGAAGTCTCGCCCAGTACAACCGTGCCCCCGTTGCCCCTGATGGCGCCGGCGTCGCACTTGTCTCAGATGGAGTCCATCTGCCGATCAGATAGCGCGCAGCAGTTGATCGGCGAACCGCCGCGCCGCCGGACTGGTCTCGCCCACCGAGGGCAGGATCAGATAGATGTGCCTTTCCAGGCGCGCGCCCGCAACCGCGATGAGCCGCAGAACGCTGTCCGGTGCGGTCAGCACCGGGTACCGCAGGCCGGCCGGGGCGAAGCCGATACCGACGCCCGCGCTGACCAGCTCGAGGAACAGTTCCCAGTCGCCGACCTCACAGGCGACGCGGCGCGGTATTCCTTCGCCGGCGAACGCGGCGTCACTCAACAGGCGAGCCGTCCACCCCGGGGGTACCTCGACGAACCGCTCGTCGGCGAGTTCGCTGATGTCGACCTCGGCCCGCTCCGCCAGGTGGTGATCAGCACGGCAGACGAGGTGCAACGGCTCGCCCGCCAGGCGAGTCATCCGGACGCCCGGGACCTGGCTGACCGCGGGTCCGATCACGCAATCCAGCTCGCCCGCCTCGACCATCGAGATCATCGTCAGCGCGGGCGCGTACCGCAGACGCAGGTCGATGCCGGGATGATCGCGGGTGAACTCGCCGAGATAGGACGCGAACGGCACCAGATGCTGAGCGGAGAGCGAGACGCCGAGGCGCAGTGTGCCGATGAGCACGTCACGGGTGTGGTGTACGGCCTGTTCCGCCTGCGCGGCGCTGGTCAAGGTCCGGCGAGCCGGGCCGACCAGAGCCTCGCCGGCCGCGGTGAGCCGGACGGGCCGGGTGCCGCGGACGTAGAGGGGCGTGCCGAGTTCGCGTTCGAGGGCTTGCAGCGAGTTTGACAGGCCTGACTGCACGATGAGCTCGCGCTTGGCGGCGCGGGTGATGCTGCGTTCCTCGACCAACGCCAGGAAGTGGCGTAGCTGTCTGAGCTCCATCGGCCATTGCAGCATATCTGGTCAGTGTCCTCTCATTAGGTGGACGGGGAGGGGCCGCCAGCCGTACGCGATGAAGGACGGCACCTGGTTGAGGCGCTCCGGTGCGGTGGCCAGGTGCAGGTCGGGGAAGCGGTCGAACAGGGCCGGTAGCGCGGTGCCGGCCTCGATGCGGGCGAGTGGGGCCCCGATGCAGCGGTGCACGCCGAAGCCGAACGCGAGGTGGTCGCGGGCGTCGCGGGTCGGGTCGAAGCGGTCGGCGTGCTCGTATCGTGCGGGGTCGCGGTTGGCCGCCGCGATCCCGGCCAGGATGGCGTCGCCGGCCCGGATGGTGACGTCGCCGGCCTTGATGTCGGTGACGGCGAACCGCAGCGGCAGGTTGGCGATGCTGGGCGCCCAGCGCAGGGTTTCGTCGATCACCTGGTCCCAACCGATCTCTCCAGCGCGTACGCGGGAAAGCTCGTCGGGGTGGGTGAGCAGGGCGTGCACGGCGTTGCCGATCAGGTTGACGGTGGTCTCGTGGCCGGCGCCGATGAACAGCAGCAGGGTGCCGAGCAGCTCCCGGTCGTCGAGCTTGTCGCCGTCGTCGCGTGCGGCGATTAGGGCGGTGGTCAGGTCGGTGCCGGGGTGGTCGCGGCGGTGGGCGATCAGGGCGGACAGCACGGTGCCGATCAGCGTGTTGGTTTCCGCGGCCTGTTCCGCCGTCGCGGTGGTGTCGATGATCCGCTCGATCAGGCCGGCGACGTCGGGGCGCATCGCGTCGGGGACGCCGAACAGCTCGCAGATCACTTGCATCGGCAGCGGGTGGGCGTAGGCGGTCTGCAGATCGACCGGCTGGGCGGCGGGGGTGGCGGCGAGACCGTCGAGCAGGCCGGCGGCGATGTGCTCGATCTTCGGGCGCAAGGCTTCGGTCTGGCGGTGGGTGAAGGCGCCGGCGACGAGCTTGCGCAGCCGGGTGTGCTCGATTCCGTACGTGTGCAGCATGCTGCCGGTGGCGACCCACGGTCCGATCCAGGCCCACTCGGGGCGTCGGGCGACCTCTGGCCAAAGCCGCCAGTGTTGCGGGCCGTCGCGGCTTACCTGCGGGTCGAGGATGATCTGTTTGAGCAGCTCGTGCCGGGTGACGGCCCAGGCCAGGATGCCGCCGGGCAGCTCCACTTGGACCACGGGGCCGAGCTCGCGCAGCCGTTCGGCCTCGCCGGGGATGTCGCGCCCGGACGGGTCGAGGACGACCGGTCCGGTGTTGGCGGTGCTCATGGGCGCTCCCTAAAATCATTCGGAGGATTCCTCCGAATTATCTGGAGGAATCCTCTACTTATCAAGTACGCTCAGCCGACGACGAGATTGGATGGGGATCATGGCTGAGTCGGTACTGGTCACGGGCGGCACGGGATATGTCGCCGGCTGGGTGATCGTCGAGTTGCTCGAGCGCGGCTACCGCGTGCGGACGACCGTCCGGAGCCTGAGCAGGAGCGCGGCGGTCCGGACGGCGATCTCCGCCGTGGTCGAGCCGGGGGAGCGGTTGAGCTTCGCGGTGGCGGACCTCACGAGTGACGACGGGTGGGACGCGGCCGTCGCCGGCATGGACTACGTGCTCCACGTGGCCTCGCCGCTGGGCGACGAGAACAGCCGCGACCCGCAGGCGCTGATCGTCCCGGCTCGGGACGGCGCGCTGCGCGTGCTGCGGGCGGCCACCGCGGCCGGCGTGAAGCGAGTCGTGCTGACGTCGGCGGCGAACGCGGCGAGCCCCTCTTCGTACGCCGAGGAGGGGGTGACGGACGAGACACTGTGGACGGATCCCGACGATCCGACGCTGGTGGCGTACCGGCGGTCCAAGACGGTTGCCGAGAAGGCGGCGTGGGACTTCATGGCCGGCTACGCGGGTCCGACCACGCTCGCGACGATTCTGCCGGGGGCGGTGTTCGGGCCGATCCTGACCACCGGCAACCTCGGCTCGGTGCGGATCATCGAGCGCATGGTGAAGGGTGCGATGCCCGGCACGCCGCGGATCGGCCTCGAGGTCGTCGACGTCCGCGATCTGGCCGACATCCATCTCCGGGCGATGACCTCGCCCGACGCGGCCGGGCAGCGGTTCCTTGCCACCGGCGAGTTCGTCTGGATGCGGGAGATCGCCCGGGTGCTGCGGGCCGGCCTCGGTGCGGCGGGAGGCAAGGTGCCGACCCGGCAGCTGCCCGACTTCGCGGTGCGGTTCACGGCGTTGTTCGACCGCTCGCTGCGGGCGATCACAGTGTCGCTGGGACGGCGTAACCGGCACAGCACCGATAAGGCCAAGCGGGTCCTCGGCTGGCAGCCGCGCCCGGCCGCGGACACCGTCCTCGACTGCGCGCGCAGCCTCATCGCGTGGCACGTCGTCTGAACAGGGGGATCAACGATGACAACCCACCACGATCAATCCGTCCCGCCGCCGGGCCCGCTGGGCCGGCTCGGCGGGTTCGCGTACCGATGGCGCGGCACCGTCCTGACGATGTGGCTCGCGGCGCTGCTGCTGACGCTCGGCCTCTCGATCGCCTTCTCCGGCGAGTTCAACGCCGACTACTCGGTGCCCGGCTCCGACTCGCGGCGGGCCCAGCAACTGCTGGAGGAGCGCTTCCCGGCCCAGGCGAGCGCGGCGGTCACCGTCGTGCTGCGGGCCGACGGCGGCGTTGCTTCCGTACGCGATGACGTCACCCGCCTGCTGGCCGAGATCCGCACCGTGCCGCACGTGGCCGGCACCGACGATCCGTTCGGCACGCCGGGCGCGATCTCCGCCGACGGGCGCACGCTCATCGCGTACGCGCGACTCGACCTGACCAACCCCGGTGACCTGCCCGTCGAGGACGGCCGGCGGCTGATCGACATCGCGAAGCAGCACAGCGGCGGCCCGGTCCAGGTCGCGCTGGCCGGGCAGGCCGTCGCCGCGGCGGAGGGGGGCGGTGTCGGCTCCGAGGGCATCGGCATCGCGGCCGCCGCCGTCATCCTGCTGCTCACCTTCGGTTCGGTGGTCGCGGCCGGCCTGCCGATCATCGTCGCGATCGCCGGCCTGGTCATCAGCAGCGCCCTGACCGGCCTGCTCATCCGGGTGGTGGACGCGCCCGAGTGGTCCACCTCGCTGGCCGCCATGATGGGCATCGGGATCGGCATCGACTATGTGCTGCTGCTGGTCACCCGCTTCCGCGAGTGGCGGACGGCCGGGCTCGATCCGCAGCCGGCCGCGGTCGCCACCATGGACACCGCGGGCCGGTCGGTGGTGGTGGCCGGCGGAACGGTCGTGGTGAGCCTGCTCGGCCTGTTCGCCATGGGCGTGCCGTACATGCGCGGCGCCGCCGTGATCACGATTATCGCCGTGCTGGTCACCCTGCTCGCCAGCGTGACGCTGTTCCCGGCGCTGCTCGGCTTCCTGGGCGGGCGCCTGGACCGGCTCCGGCTGCCGCTCGGGCGCCGCCGCAACGCCGGGACGACGATCACCGCGGACGGGCATGTCAGCCCAAGCCGGTTCTGGCTGCGCTGGAGCCGGACCGTGGAACGCCACAAGATCATCACGGTGGTCGGCGGCGTCGCGATCATGCTGGCGTTCGCGACCCCGTTCCTCGGCGTCCGGTTCGGCTTCCCGGACGCGGGCAACGGCCCCACCGAACGGATCACCCGGCAGGCGTACGACCTGGCCGCCGCGGGCTTCGGGCCGGGTGCGAACGCGCCCCTGCTGCTCGCCGTGCAGCTGCCGGCCGCCGACGCTTCCTTGGACCGGTTGCGGAGCGGGCTGTCCGGCGCGGAAGGCGTCGCCTCGGTGTCACCCGCGCAACGCAACGGCGCCGGAGACACCGCGGTTCTGACCGTAGTTCCGGCGACCGGCCCGCAGGACGAGCAGACCCAGGAGCTGGTGCACCGCCTGCGCGACGAGGTCATCCCGGCCGCGACCGCGGGCAGCGGCCTGACCGTGCTGGTCGGTGGAGTCAACGCCACCTCCATCGACAGCACGGACGACCTGGCCGGGCGCATCCCGTATCTCATCGTCGGCGTGGTCGGCCTGTCGATGCTGCTGTTGCTCGTCGGCTTCCGCAGCATCGCGGTGGCGGTCAAAGCGGCGGTGCTGAACCTGCTGTCGGTCGCCGCCGCGTACGGTGTGGTGGCATTGGTTTTGCAGGGCGGCTGGGCCGGGCGGCTGGTCGGCATCGACACCGAGACGCCGCTGCCCCCGTTCATCCCGGTGTTGATGTTCGCGGTCCTGTTCGGACTGTCCATGGACTACGAGGTCTTCCTGGTCAGCCGGATGCGCGAGGCGTGGACGCGCACGAACGACAACCACCGGGCGGTCACCGGCGGGCTGGCCGGCACCGCCCGGGTCATCACCGCCGCCGCGGCCATCATGATCGCGGTCTTCGTCGCCTTCGTGCCGAGCCCCGATGTGATCCTCAAGGTGATCGGCGTCGGCATGGCCGCGGCGATCTTCCTGGACGCCACGATCATCCGGCTGCTGCTCGTGCCGGCGGTGATGCACCTGCTCGGCCGCTTCAACTGGTGGATCCCCCGCGGTCTCGGCCGGATCCTGCCCGAGCTGCACATCGAGGGACGCCCCGAGGCGCACCTTCCGGCGGCCCGCCCCGAGCAGCCGAAGCCCCAGGCGGTGCCGGTCTGACCACCGGTGGTGTGGCCGCGTGCAACGATCGGCTCCGGCCGAACCAGTTCGACAGAGGAGCAGCAAGCGCATGTCTGAGATCCTGATCGCCGACCCGGCGGCCGCCGCCGACCCCGGCTTCCTGGCCGAGGCGACCGCCCTCATCAACAAGGTCTACGCCGACGGCGAGAAGGGCCTGTGGGTCGAGGGCACGGACCGGACCAGCGCGGACGAGGTGGCGTCCATCGTGACCGCCGGCGAGTTGGCCGTGGCCCGCCGAGGCGGACAACTCGTCGGCGCCGTCCGGGTGCAGCGCCTGGCGACCGGCGAGGGGGAGTTCGGCATGCTGGTCGCCGACTTCGCCCAGCGCGGCACCGGCGTCGGCCGGGAACTCGTGGCCTTCGCCGAGAACTGGGGGCGGGCGCAGGGCCTGACCACGATGCAGCTGGAGCTTCTGGTCCCGCAGACCTGGACCCATCCGGTCAAGGAGTTCCTCCGCGAGTGGTACACCCGGATCGGATACCGCCACGTGCGCACCGGCGTCCTCGCCGAGGCGTACCCCGCGTTGCAACCGCACCTCGCCACGCCGTGCGACTTCCTCGTCTTCCACAAGGCGCTGTGACCGGCGGTCATCGCGCACCGCCCCGCGCGTGCGCGGTGGCCAGCCGCGGGGCCGCAGCCTCGGTGGGTGCCGGCCGTGCCGGTAGCCATCCGCCGATCGCCGCGGCGACGAGGCTGAGCAGCGCCGCGACGGCCAGCGCCGGGCGGAATCCGGCCGCGAACGCTGCCCCGGACGCGTACCCACCGTGCGCGGCGAAGACCGCGGCCAGGATGGCCACGCCGAAGACGCCGCCGAGTTGGCGCAGGGTGTTGAAGGTGCCGGAAGCCGTGCCGATCGACTCCGGCGGCACGGCGCCGATCGTCGCGTTCTGCGCCGCGGGCATGGCGAGCGAGACGCCGCAGCCCGCGACGATCAAGGACGGGATCAATTCCGCGTACGGCCGCCCGGCCGTGGCCAGCAGCGCCAGCGATCCGAATCCGATCGCCTGCCCGGCCAGCCCGGCCATCAGCAGCGGCCGCTCGCCGACCCGGTTGATCAGCACACCGGCGACGGGTGCGATCAGGAACAGCGCGGCCGTCCACGGCATCATCCGTACGCCCGCGCCGAACGGCCCGGTGTGCATCGTGACCTGGAAGAACTGGGCCATCAGGAAGGCCGCGCCGAAAACCGCCGTGTAGAGCAGAAAGCCGCTCGCGTTACCCGCCGCGAATCCCCGCTTCGCGAACAGCCGCATCGGCAGCATCGGCCGGTCCACCCGCAGTTCCCAGCGGATGAACGCGATCATCGCGAGGACGCCGGCGGTCAGCGCGCCGAGCACCTCGGGGCTGCTCCAGCCCGCGTCGTTGCCCTTGACCAGGCCCCAGACCAGGCCGAGCGCGCCGGTGGTGACCAGGGCCAGACCGCCGACGTCGAGCCGGCCGGCGGGTGCCGTGCTCTCCGGAATCCGGGTGCGGACCGGACCAGCGGGATCAGGAGCACACCGATCGGTACGTTCAACCAGAAGATCCACTGCCAGGACGCGCCCTGAGCGATCGCGCCGCCGACCATCGGGCCGCCGAGCGTGGCCAGGCCGGTCACGCCGGAGAACAGGCCCAGGGCACGGGCCCGCCGCTCGCCCGGGTACGCGGCGGCCAGCAGCGCCATCGCGTGCGGCAGCACCATCGCGGAGCCGGCGCCCTGCACGGCCCGGGCGGCGATCAGCGCCCCGATGCCGGGGGCCAGCGCGCAGGCGGCGGAGGCCAGCGTGAAGACGCTCAGGCCGATCAGGAACAGCCGGCGCCGGCCGTACCGGTCGCCGAGCGCGGCGGCGGTAGCGAGCAGGACCGCGAACGACAGCGTGTACGCGTTGACGGTCCATTCCAGCTGTTCGATCGTGGCTCCGAGATCGAGCCGGATGGTGGTGAGCGCGGTGGTCACGACCATCGCGTCGAGCAGCACCATCAGGGAGGCGATCGAGGTCAGTGCGAGAACCCAGCCGGGTTTGGTGTTGGTAGACATGCCGGTACGTACCGGCGAGCCGCCCGGAACTCATCGAAATGTGAGCCGAACCATCTCGATCAGCGCGGCGAGGTCGCTGTCGGCCATCGGCTCACCGGTCATCCCCATCCGGTGCAGCAGGGTCCCGGTGACGACGTCGATGAAGAGCAGGACCCGCTGCTCCGGCTCGCCCAGCGCGTCCTGGAGCGCCAGCCGGTACGGCTCCTGCAGCCGGGTGGCCAGGATCTCGCGCAGGGCGGGATCGTTGACGGCGTCGCTGAACACGCCCGCGAACGCCGCGCCCACACCGGGCTCGCCGATCTTCGCCGCGATCCAGTGGATGGCCGACGCCATGATCTCGTCGCGGCCGCCGTCGAGCGGCACCGGCCCGAACGCGTCGAGCAGGCAGTCCACGATCAGCGCGCCCTTGGACGGCCACCGCCGGTAGAGCGTCGTCTTCGCGACTCCGGCCGCCGTCGCGATCCGGTCCATCGTCGCGCCCGCATAACCCAGGTCGTGCACCGTGCGCAGGGTGGCGGCGAAGACGGTCGCGTGCAGGTCCGCGCGGGGGCGCCCGGCCACTGAGGGGGTGGAGGTCCGCACCGGCTCAGGCTATCCTGCCAATTACGCTACTAACGGTATCGTAAGTGATCCGGGAGGATTTCATGGCAACACTTCGCGCCCGCATCGTCCTGCGGGACAAGCTGGATTGGGAGGCGCTCACCGACGAACAGGTGATGGCCGCGAGCAAGAAGATCAATCGCCTGCGATCGTCGCGCGCCGTGCGGATCATCACCGGCCGGCCCGACCGGCACGCCCACATCGAGGAACGCACGATCGACCTCCCGGGCCGTCGCCTCATGCTGCGGGTGCACCGCCCGAAGAACGCCGGTCCGCGGCTGCCGCTGATCCTGTCGTTCCACGGCGGGGGTTTCATCGTGGGAACGGCCGCGCAGAACGACTGGCTCAACAGCCACCTCGCGGCCCGCTGCCCGGCGGTGGTGGTGTCGGTGGAGTACCGCCTCGCCCCGAAGCACCCGCTGCCGGAGCCGGTCGAGGACGGCTACGACACGCTGGTACGGCTTCTCGAAGACCCCGCCGGTTGGGGCGTGGACCCGGCGGCGGTTGCGGTCTTCGGGGAGAGCGCTGGCGGCACGCTCGCCACGCTTGTCGCGCTGCGGGCCCGCAAGGACGGCCCGCCGATATGCGCCCAGGTGCTGGCCTACCCGGGCACGGACTGGACCGAGACCATGGACGACTACCCCTCGCTTACCGCGAATGCTGGCAACCCCGGGCTCTCGGCATCCGAGTGGCGCACCGCCCGCCGGCTGAGCGTGCCGCCGACCCTCGACCCGCGCAGCGTATCGCCGATAAAGTTCGACAATCTCGCCGATCTGCCACCGGCGCTGGTCATTATCGGCGGGCTGGACCCCGCAGCGGACCACGGAAGCAGATACGCCGAACGTCTCCGCGCCGACGGCACCGAGACCCGCCTGACCAGTTATCCGAAAGCCATCCACGGCTTCATCAGCATGCCGGGCCTGATTCCGGCGGCCCGCCCCGCCCGCAGCGAGATCCTCGCCTTCCTCCGCGACCATCTGAACGCCACGACAAGGCCGGAGCGATGACAACAATTCCGCGATGCGTGCCGCCGCGGCCCGTCGTCGCTATCGGCCTGCACGTCTCAGAACTCCGCGGTCAGCCAGCTCGCCGACCGCGCCGAGTAGACAGTGCCCGCCTGCGCAAGGTGGTGCGCCCAACGTCCGAACGACCTTGACTTCTCCGCTATACCGCGACGTAGGTCAGGTGAATTCCTCGATGTACTCCTCGGGTGGCCCCAGCTCCGGCCGGTCCCGCAACTCCAGGACGTCCCCGAGGCGCTCCAACTCCAAGACTGTCACGGTGTTCGAGCCCCGCCGCAGCAGCGGGGCCGGGCAGTAGAGAGTCACCTGCGGTCCGATCTGCCAGTGGCGGCCGAGCAGGAATCCGTTGACCCACACCAGGCCTCGGCCCGATCCCGGTAGCGCCAGGAACGTGTCCGCCGGCTGGTCGACGTGCACCGTCGCCGTCGCGAATCCGGCCCGCGTGGTCGCAGGCCCGGCAGCAAGCGCTCGACCCAGCTCCACTATGGACCACTCCGAAACCGCGAGGGGCGTGCTTTCCCAGCCCTGCACCGTGCGCCGGTCCACGAGCACCGGGCCGAGCAACCCCTTATGCCCGCCGACACCCGGGCCGTAGTTCACCCGGCCGAGGCTTTCCACCACGATCTCCAGCCGGATCACGGCGCCGCTGCCCAGGAGCGGGAGCGAAGCGCCGTCCCGGTCGACAGTGCCGATGGCCGTTCCGTCCACGAAGACCGTGGCCAGGTCGCGTACGTCGGTGAGGACCAGCCTGTGCTCGCCGGGCGGGACCCGCGGATGTGCGGTGTGCAGGATCATGCCCGCGTCCAGGCCGAGTCGCTCGAAGGAGGCCGGACGGGGCCCGGTCGTCGCGGCCGCCGGCACCGCGCGCAGCCCGGGGATCAGGTCCGAGCGGTGCGTCAGCGGGACCCGGGCCGGCGCCAGCGTCGGCATCCGGGCGGGCACGCGCAACGGCTCAGTGGCGCCGAGGGCCTCGCGCATGGCGTAGAACTTGGCGGTGAGAGTGCCGTCCTCGGCCACCGGCGCGTCGAAGTCGTAGCTGGTCACGGTGGGCTGTAACCGGCCCTCGTGCTCGTTGGCGCCGGCCCAGAGCCCGAAGTTGGTGCCGCCGTGGGCCATGTAGATGCTCACGCTGCCGCCGTCGGCCACGATCCCGCGCAGCGTGTGCACGGCACTCGCGACTCCGCGGACGTGGTGCCGCTCGCCCCAGTGGTCGAACCAGCCGTTCCAGTATTCGGCCACGATGAACGGCTCGTCCGGCCGGCGTTGGGCGAGCAACCGCCGGGCGGCTTCCGGCTTCGATCCCAGGGTGACCGCGGTCAGGGTGCCGGGTAGGGTGCCGCCGTCCAGCATCAGCTCGGTGGGGCCGTCGGCGGTGAACAACAGCTCCCGGATGCCGCGCTCGGTCAGGGCCGTGCGGTTCCACTCCAGGTATGCGTGGTCGTCGCCGAAGCTGCCGAACTCGTTCTCCACCTGGACCGCGACGACCGGTCCGCCCGCGCCGGCCTGCAGCGTGGCGATCCGGGGGATGAGCTCGTCGAACCACTGGCCGACGGCGCCGGTGAAGGCCGGGTCCGAGCTGCGCAGCGCGACGTCCCGGCCGGTGAGCCAGCTCGGGAGCCCGCCGTTGGACCACTCCGCACAGATATACGGGCCGGGGCGCACGACAACATCAAGACCTTCTTCGCCCACCGTACGGATGAACTGCTCGATGTCGCGCCAGCCGTCGAAGCTTGGCGGCTCGTGCTCGCGAGGCTGGTGGAAGTTCCACGGGACGTACGTGTCGATCGTGTTGAGCCCCAGGTCGGCGAGCCGCCGGATCCGGTCCCGCCAGAGCCGGGGGTGGACCCGGAAGTAGTGCAGCCCGCCGGACAGCATCTGGTGGCTCGCCCCGTGCCGGTACAGCCGGCGCTCGCGCCAGGTAAGTGCGGTCGTGGTCGGTGCCGGTGCGGGGAGCTCGATCACGACGCGAGCGTATGTTACCGATGCCATCCGTAACAATACAGGTATGGTGGGGTCGCCGACCGAACGTCGCAGAGGAGCACCATGACCGGGACCACCACACGTCCGGTGCGGCAGCCGAGCATGGCTGACGTGGCGCGGACCGCCGGGGTGTCGGCGCAGACGGTTTCGCGCGCGCTGCGGGGATCGCCGAATGTCAATCCCGAGACCAAGCGGCGGGTGCTCGCCGCCGTCGAGCAGCTCGGCTACCGGTTCAACAACGCGGCCCGGGTGCTCTCCTCCGGTCGCAGCCACACCCTCGGGCTGGTGCTGCTGCACTCCGGCGGCTACTACTCGCGCTCGGCGGTCACCGCCGGGGTGGAGGCCGCCGCCGGCGAGGCCGGGTACGCGGTGAGCATCGCGGCCATCGCCGAGCTGGACGCCGCGCTGATGGAGCGGTCCCTGTCCAAGCTCGCCGACCAGGGCGTCGACGGCATCGTCATCGCCGTGCCGCTGATCTCGGTGACCCAGAAGATGGAGGACATCACCCGGGACATCCCGACCGTCACGCTGGACGGCTCGCGGACCTCGGGCGCCCGGGTGCTCGGGATCGACCAGCAGCAGGCCGGCCGGGTCGCCACCCAGCACCTGCTCGACCTCGGGCACCGCCAGGTCTGGCACCTGGCCGGGCCGGACGAGTGGATCGAGGCGCGGCAGCGCCGGCAGGGCTGGCAGGAGTGCCTGGCCGCGGCCGGGATCGAGGCGCCGCCGCCGCTGGAGGGCGACTGGTCACCCGACTCGGGATACCGCCAGGGGCAGATCATCGCGATGATCCCGGAGGTGACCGCGGTCTTCGTGGCCAGCGACGAGATGGCCTTCGGGGTGGTCCGGGCGCTGGGCGAGCGCGGGCGCTCGGTGCCCGGCGACGTCTCCATCGTCAGCGTCGACGACATCGCCCTGGCCGCCTACTGCACCCCGCCGCTGACCACCGTCCGGCAGGACTTCTATCGCTCCGGGGCGGCGGCCGTCCGCCTGCTGCTGGACGGCACCGAGGACGCCGGCGGCCACGTCGAGCCGGCGACGCTCTCGGTCCGCGCGTCGACCGCCCCGCCGCGCTCGAAGTGAGCTAGCCCGGCAGCCATCGACAACTGACTCTTGCGCTGTCATGTTATCGATGCCACCGTAACAATGCCCCGGGCGGCGTGGCACCCGACCGGACCGGACCGCTCCGGCGTCCGCACCAGGTGGGCATCTGTCCGCGGAAGGACCACAGACGATGAAACGATCACTCTTCTTGGCGGGCGCCGCCCTCACGGCGCTCAGCCTGCTCGCCGGCTGCTCGGGCGGCACCGGCGACTCCGACTCCGGCTCGGCGAAGACGACGCTGAAGGTCGCCGCGCTTGAAGGCGGCTACGGCAAGGACATGTACACCCAGGTCATCGCCGCGTACCAGAAGTCGCATCCCGGCGTCGACATCCAGCTGCAGATCTCCAAGAGCATCGAGGACGAGGTCAGCCCGAACATGAAGGCCGGCCGGTTCCCCGACGTGATGGTGCTCGGCCAGGGCCGCAAGGCCGCGCTCACCGAGACCCTGATCAAGGACAAGTCCCTCGAGGACCTCAGTTCGCTGCTGAAGACGACGGTCCCCGGCGAGCAGAAGACGGTGGGGGAGAAGCTCACCGACGGGATCATCGGCAGCCTCAACACCAACCCGTACGGCAATGACCAGACCTATCTGCTGCCGATGTACTACGCGCCGACCGGGCTGTTCTACAACAAGGGCCTGCTGGCGCAGAAGGGCTGGGCGGTCCCGGCCACCTGGGACGAGATGTTCGCCCTCGGCGACAAGGCCAAGGCGCAGGGGATCGCCCTGTTCACGTATCCGACCGCCGGGTATCTCGACTCCTTTTTCTTCGCGCTGCTCGCCGACATCGGCGGGGAGCAGTTCTACACCGACGTCATGACGTACAAGCAGGGCGTCTGGCAGACGCCGCAGGCCCGGCAGGCGCTCGACATCACCACCCGGCTGTTGGGCTACGCCGCGAAGACCACGGTCGGTTACGCCAACGAGCAGGACTTCACCAAGAACCAGCAGTCCATTCTGGACAACAAGGCGCTGTTCATGCCGAACGGCACCTGGATCGTCGGCGAGATGAAGGACGCGCCGCGTGCGGCCGGCTTCCAGTGGGGCCTCACCCCGCTGCCGGCGGTCACCGCGGGCGGCAAGCGCTACATCACGACGTCCGTGGAGTCCGTCTGGATTCCCAGCGGCGCCGCGCACAAGGACGCGGCGAAGGACTTCATCGCGTACCTGTACTCCGACGAGGCCGCGCAGATCTTCGCCAAGTCCAGCGCGATCCAGCCGATCAAGGGCATCGCCGGCACCCTGACCGGGGAGACCGCCGAGTTCTACAAGGTGTACGAGGATCCCGCGGTCGCCGCGCTGGTCGGCGGGTTCGCCGGCACCGCGCCCGTCGAGGGCGTCGATATCAAGGGCACGCTCTTCGACACGGCGAACAGCATCATCAGCGGCGACAAGACCGAGGACCAGTGGCAGAGCGCGCTGAACGACGCCAGTGAGAAGCTGCGGCAGGCGGGCAGCTGACCGGTGACGACCACCTCCACGCGACCCAGCGACCCGGTGGACGGCGGGCCCGTGTCGGCGCCGCCCGCCGGGCGCACCGGGGCCAGGGCCACGGCCGGGCGGCGCGGCAACGGCGGTTTCGTGCTCGCCTGCCTGCTGCCCGCGCTGGTGCTCTTCGTGGTCTTCATGGTGATCCCCACGGTGAACGTGTTCCGGATGTCCATCTACACCTGGAGCGGCTTCTCCCCGGACCTGCGCTTCGTGGGGCTCGGCAACTTCCGCCGGCTGCTGGACGACGAGCAGTTCCTGCGCGCGTTCCAGAACACGGTCGCGTTGCTGGTCGTGGTGACCGTCGTGACGATGGGGACGGGGCTGTTCCTCGCCGCGATCATGACCCGGCAGCGGCTGCGCGGGCGCAGCCTCTACCGCTTCGTGCTCTACATCCCGAACGTGCTCTCCGTGGTCGTGCTGGCGGCCATCTTCTCCGCCGTCTACGACCAGGAGAACGGCCTGCTCAACGGCACGCTGCGGCTGCTGTCGCTGGACGGCCTGCAGCAGGTCTGGCTCGGCAACCAGCGGATCGTGCTGTACTCCGTCGCCATCGCGATGGTCTGGCAGTCGCTGGGCTACTACATGGTCCTCTACATGTCGAGCATGTCGAGCATCCCGGAGGAGCTCTACGAGGCGTCCGCGCTCGACGGCGCGTCCCCGGGCCGGCAGTTCTTCACCATCACCCTGCCGCTCATCTGGCAGAACCTGCGCACGACGTTGACGTTCTTCATCATGAGCGCCGTCAACCTGAGCTTCGTGCTCGTCCGCGCGATGACCGGCGGCGGCCCCGACGGCGCCTCCGAGGTCCTGTTGAGCTACATGTACAAGCAGGCGTACACGAACTCGTCGTACGGCTACGGCATGGCCATCGGCGTGGTCGTCTTCGCCTTCTCGTTCCTGGTGTCGCTGCTGGTGAGCCGCGCGACCCGACGCGAACCCGTCCAGTTCTGAGGATCGCCACCATGACCACGATCAGTGCACGCCGGACCGGCCGGGCGCTCACCTACGTCCTCGTCATCGCGATCGCGCTCGCCATCGTGGTGCCGGTCGGCTGGGTGCTGCTGGCCTCGGTCAAGAGCAGGAGCGAGTTCTACGGCAGCCCGTGGGCCCTGCCGAAGGGGCTGCACCTGCAGAACTACGTCGACGCGTTCCGCACCGCGCACATGGGGCAGTACTTCCTGACGTCGGTGGTCGTCACCGTGCTGGCGCTGGGATTCGTGCTGGTGGTCTCCGTGCCGGCGGCCTACGTCGTGGCCCGGTACGAGTTCCGCGGCCAGAAGCTCGTCGAGATCGCGCTGCTCGGCGGCCTGTTCGTCAACGTCAACTACATCGTCGTGCCGATCTTCCTGATGCTGGTCGGCTGGGACCGTTCGCTCGCCGGCGTGCTGCCCGGCGGCTTCTTCATCGACAACCCCGCGATCCTGTCGCTGGTTTACGCCGCCACCTCGATCCCGTTCACGATCTATCTGCTCACCGCGTACTTCCGGTCGATCCCGGCGGACTACGCGGAGGCCGCGGCGCTGGACGGCGCGTCCCGGCTGCGGATCATGACGCGGGTCATGCTGCCGATGGCCCGCCCGGCGGTCACCACCGTCATCCTGTTCGACTTCCTGGCGTACTGGAACGACTTCATCCTCGCGCTCACGCTGCTGCCGGGCGACGGCAAGACCCTGCAGGTGGGCCTGCTCAACCTGATGACCGCGCAGAGGGCGGCGGCCGACTACGGGCGGCTCTACGCCGGCATGGTGCTGGTCATCGTCCCCGTCCTGATCGTCTACGCGCTCATCCAGCGCCGGCTCATCGAGGGCATGGCCGCCGGCGGTGTGAAGGGCTGACCGGGCCCGCGGCCCTACTCGGGAAGGAAAGGTCATGAGGGATTCGACGCGCAGCGTGCTGCTCGTCAGCGTGCGTACGCTGATCGCGGCCGGCTGTGTCGCGGTGGTCGTCGCCGCGCGGGCCACGGTCGGGTGGGGGAACCTGCTGGCCATGCTGGCCGGGATGGCCGGGCTGCTGATCCTGCTCGCCGCGTACAACCGGCGGTTCCGGTGACCGCGGTGGTGGCGGACGGGCCGGCCCTGGCCGCGGTCCGGCCGAGCGCCCGCCAGCTCGCCTGGCAGCGGCTGGAGTTCTACGGCTTCCTGCACTTCGGCATGAACACGATGACGGACCGGGAGTGGGGCGAGGGGCACGACGACCCGGCGGCCTTCGACCCGGCCGGCCTCGACGCCGACCAGTGGGTCACCGCGCTGGCGAGCGCCGGCATGACCGCGGTGATCCTCACCTGCAAACACCACGACGGGTTCTGCCTGTGGCCGAGCGATGTCACGGCGTACTCGGTCGCGGCGTCGCCGTGGCGCGGCGGCAGCGGTGACGTGGTCGCGGAGGTCGCCGGCGCCGCCCGGCGGCACGGCCTGAAGTTCGGCGTCTACCTGTCGCCGTGGGACCGCACCGAGGCCTCCTACGGATCCGGGACCGGGTACGACGACTTCTACGTCGCCCAGCTCACCGAGCTGCTCACCCGGTACGGGCCGGTGTTCTGCGTGTGGCTGGACGGCGCGAACGGCGAGGGCCCGGACGGCACCCGCCAGGTCTACGACTGGGACCGCTACTACGCGGTGGTCCGCGAGTTGCAGCCGGACGCGGTGATCAGCGTCTGCGGGCCGGACGTCCGCTGGTGCGGCAACGAGGCCGGCGAGACCCGCCCCGACGAATGGAGCGTGGTGCCGCGCGCCCTGCGGGACGCCGAGCGGATCGCCGAACGCTCCCAGCAGGCCGACGACGGCGCGTTCGCTCGGCTGGTCCGCAGCGACGAGCGCGATCTCGGCAGCCGGGCCGCGCTGTCCGGGTACGCCGGCGACCTGGTCTGGTATCCGGCCGAGGTGAACACGTCGATCCGGCCCGGCTGGTTCCACCACCCCGCGGAGGACGGCCGGGTCCGGTCCGCCGACGAGCTGTTCGGCCTCTACCTGCGCGCCGTGGGCGGGAACTCCTGCCTGCTGCTCAACGTCCCGCCGGCCCGCGACGGGCGGATAGCCGACGGCGACGTGGCCGTGCTGGAACGCTTGGGGGAACGCATCGCGGACTTCCGGGCGCGGCGGATCGCCGTGCCAGCCGTCTGGCCGTGGGCGCCGGACGAGGCGGACCCGCGCCCGGCGATGACGCTCAAGTTCGACCGGACGCGCCGGGTCGAGGCGGTCGTGATCGGTGAGGACATCACCCAGGGGCAGCGCATCGAACGCCTGGTGGTCCGGGGCCGCCGCGATGGCCGCTGGATCCGGCTCGCCGACGCGAACGCGGTGGGCTACCAGCGCATCCTGACGTTCCCGCCGGTCGAGGTCGACGCCGTGGAGCTGCAGGTGGTGCAGGCACGGGACACCCCCGTCGTCGCCAGCGTCGCCGCGATCGAGGCCGCGCGATGAGGCGCCGGACCGTCGCGCTGATCTGCGGCCTGGCGGTGGTGCTCGGCGCGCTGGCGGTGACCGGGGCGGTGCTCGCCGGGCCCGCCGACCGGGTCGCCACCCTGGACGGGCACCCGGTCACCAGGGACGAGCTGGTCTTCCACATGCGGCGCCTGGCGCCCACGGTGCAGAACGAGCTCGGGAGCACCCAGGTCGGCGACCCAACCGCGCTGCGGCTGCTCGCCTCCCGGGCGCTCGACGAGATCTGGCGGGACAAGGCGACGCTGCTGTTCGCCGAGGAGAACGGGCTCACCGACTCGGTCGACTACGCGGACTTCCGGGCCGAGTGGACCGCCGAGAACAAGCGACGCGCCCAAGCCGTCGCCCGCGGCGAGACCGTCTACGGCGTCACGGAGTTCTCGGCCGACGAGTTCTACTCGCACCGGCTCGCCGAGCTGACCACCGGCCTGCAGCAGCGGCTCAGCGCGACGGCGGGGGCCCCGCTGTGGGTCACCGATGCCGAGGTGCGCAGCGCGTTCGACGCCGACCGGCAACAGTGGAGCGCCAACGCGACCAGATACTCGTACGCGCAAATGGTTGTGCCCTTGCCCTTGAAGCCCGGCCTGCAGGCGCGGGTGGCCGCCGCCGGCCGGCTCGCCGACGTCGCGGCGGCCGAGCCCGGCGCCCGGCTCACCAAGGCCACCTACGACGGTGCGGCGACGAGCGGGCTGAACGCCCATGACCAGGACCTCCTCGCGGTGCTCGGGAAGCTGTCCCCGGGGCAGATCTCCGCCCCGGTCGCCGGCACCGGCCAGGTCACCTACTACCAGCTCGACGGCAAGACCGTCGACGCGGACGCGGCGTTCGCCGGTTATGCCGGCCGGATCCGGCAATCGCTCGTGGCGCAGAAGTTCGACCAGTTCCTGCAGAGCCGGGTGGACCACAGCGACATCAAGGTCGACACCGCGGCGGTGGACTCCATCGATGCAAAGGATGTGTGGTCATGAAACCCCTCGATACCGGCACACCGCTCCGGATGGCGCTCGCGTCCCTGCTCGCCGGGCTGCTCGCGTGGTCGCTGCTGCCGGCCGGTTCCGCCACCGCAGCAGACAAGGAGTCGGCCGCGTGGGTCTGGCCGGGCAGCACGCCGAACAGCACCGGCGGCCGGGACTTCTACGTCGATGCCACGCGCGGCCGTGACAGCGCCGCCGGAACCACGCCGGGCACCGCCTGGCGGACTCTGGCCAAGGTGAACGCGACCACCTTCGCGCCGGGCGACCGGATCCTGCTTAAGGCCGGTGAGCAGTGGCAGGACCAGCAGCTGTGGCCCAAGGGCTCGGGCAGCGCGGGCCGGCCGATCACGATTTCCGCGTACGGCGACCCGGCGGCGAGCCGCCCGTACATCGCGACGAACGGCAAGGTGCCCAGCCCGTTCAACGCGGACGGCACCAAGAACCCCGCCACCGTCGGCCTGACCGGCGCCATCGTGCTGCGTAACCAGCAGTACTTCGAGATCAACAATGTCGAGCTGTCCAACGACGACAACTTCGCCACCAACATCACCAGCGGGACGTACGTCCGGGACGGCATCATGGTCTCGATCAACGCCGACCTGCTCGCCGCCGGGGCGGACAGCATCATGGACCACTTCCGCATCTCGGACGTGTACGTCCACAACCTCGACGGCCCCAGCTACTGGCAGAAAATCCACTATGGAGCCGTCGACTTCCAGGTCTTCGGCAGCCGCAGCTACAAGAACTACGGCACCGGCGGCTACTACTTCAAGGACGTCCGGATCGAGAACAACACCTTCGTGAACGTCGAACTGCACGCCATCCAGTTCGCGTTCAACTGGTTCGACGCCAGCGGGTCGGACGCCGGCCAGTACGACGAGAGCGGCAAGTTCCACGAGGGCTGGGAACAGCTGTGGGTGCGCACCCGCGACCTCTACAGCCGGGACGTCTACATCGGACACAATTATGCCGAGAACATCGGCCAGGGCGCGATCCAGCTCGCCAACACCAAGCAGATGACGGTCGAGTACAACGAAGTCAACGGCTTCCTGCAACGCTACGACTCGGTCTCCTGCGGGCTCTACCTGTGGGCCGGCGCGGATTCGGTGATGCAGTACAACGAGGTCTACGGCGGCCCGGACAACGAGTACGACGGCACCCCGTTCGACCTCGAGTACACCAACTTCAATGTCACGTACCAGTTCAACTACTCGCACGACAATTCCGCGGGCTGGATGGCCTACATGGGCAACAGCTCCAACTCGGTCGCCCGCTACAACCTGAGCGTCAATGACAACGGCGTGCTGGTGAAGAACATGCTGTCGACGAACTACTCGCCGACCTATTTCACCAACAACACCTTCGTGTACGACGGCGCGGACCTCGACTACGTGCACGACGAGACGTTCCTGAGCACCGTCTATTTCCTGAACAACATCTTTTACAACACTTCAACTACCACCCCGACAACCTGGTATCGCCGCAGCGGAGCTCTGCGCCAGGCGGTGTTCTCGAACAACGACTACTACGAGGCCGGCGGCGTGCACGCCGGCCAGGAACCGGCCGACGCGCGCGGGTCGCGGGCCGATCCGAAGTTCGTCGGCGACCCGGCGCAATACCCGGCCGGGCTGGGCGCGGCGGCGCAGTTCGCGCTGCGGCCGGAGTCGCCGCTGATCGACGCCGGCCGCTACAACCCGCACCTGGGCACCGCGGACTTCCTCGGCACACACATCTACTACGGCACTGCGCCGGAGATCGGCATCGCGGAGAGCCGGATCGGACCGCAGGTCACCAACCCGGTGGACACCGACCCGATCGAGGACGAGCCGGGCGACACCCGGACCAACCTCGCCCTCGGCAAGCCTGTCACGGCAAGCTCCACCCACCCGGGCGCCAACGGCACGCTCGGCGCGGTGAACCTGACCGACGGCAACCCGGCGACCCGGTGGGCGGCGGCCGACGACGCGACGTACCCGGTCACCCTCGACATCGACTTCGGCACCGCCACCACCTTCACCGAGGTCGACCTCGACGAGTACACCGACTCGGGCACCAACCCGCGGGTCCAGACGTTCCAGCTGCAGCGCTGGGACGCCGCCGGCGGAGCCTGGGTGACCTTCGGAAGCTACGCCGACGGCATCGGTCACGACCTGGCCGTGACCGGCTTCGGCAGCGTCACGACCAGCCGGCTCCGGGTGGCGCTGACCAGCAAGATCGCCACCGAGGTGTACACCCCGACGATGACCGGGATCGGCGTCTACGCCGGCTGAGCCGCCATCAGTTCGCCCCGGCGCGTCGCGGCAACACCAGCGGCGCGTCGGTTCGGGGATGGGCCAGCACCTCCACGTCATGCTGGTAGACGTCGCTGAGCAGTTCCGCGGTGAACACCTCGGCCGGTGGTCCCTCGCCGCGGACCCGACCGGCGGCCAGGACACAGGCCCGGTCGGCGTACGCGGCGGCCAGCCCGAGGTCGTGCAGGACGACCAGCACGGCGGCGCCGGCCGCGGCACGCTCCCGGACGGCGGCCAGCACGAGTTCCTGGTGGCGCAGGTCGAGCGCGGCGGTCGGCTCGTCGAGCAGCAGCACCGGGGTTTGCTGGGCCAGGACCCGGGCGAGGGCGACTCGGGCCTGCTCGCCGCCGGAGAGCGCGGGGAACGGCCGCCCGGCGAACGCGGTGGTCTCGGTGCGCCGCATCGCCTCCGCGACCGCCCGATCCCCGGGCTTGAGTGTCACCAGCGCCGCGACCGACACGGCGGTCTCCTCCCGGACGGTATGCCGAGCGGCTCGGCTCGCACCGAAATACGCGCCACAGGCCGCAGCGAGGCTGCCTCCGCGCTTCACCGAAGGCCAATCCTAATTGGGTGTACACGGATCTCGGCGGCCCGGGTGCGCGTGTGCCGTGCTCAGCGGGAGGGCCGTGGTACCACGGGAAAGGCGAGATTCCAGAAGCCGTCCGAGTCTGAGTCGCGCATTACCCAGAAGGCGCCGACATCGCTGTGCTGTTCCTCGAACTGGAAGCCGACCTTCTGTGTTTCGTCCGGTTCCGGGTCGTCGTCCATGCCGGGTTCAGGCATCCAAGTAGCGTCCGTCACAACGCAGGTGAGAAGCCCGGGCCGTGCTACCGACCAGGTGAAATGTTCGACGGTCTCGCCGCCGAGCGTGCTGTCGCTGCGGGTCTCGCCGGTACCGTCGGGGGCGAACCGGATGACGTCGTACATCAGCGCCGTGTGTGTGCCGGGTAGGGTTACCCACTCGCCGACGGGACCTTCGGTCAGCATCCGACGGCGCACCCGCGCGTCGCGCAGGTCCACGCTGGCCGAATTCGGCCCGCTCGGGTGCTGGCCCATCTGCGACAGTCTGCCCGGCGGAAGGTCTACCGCGCCACTACGGTAGAAGCTCGCACTGCGGATTCTCGACAATAGTGCGTCTTTCCAGCCGTGGAAGCTCGTCACGACCGGGAGGTCAACGAGATGCCCACTGTGGTGGCCGCGCCGCTGTCTGTGGCCCGGGGCGGTCGCTCGCGCCCTGGCCGAATAGAAGCGGACCGTACACGGGCCGGTTGCGCGCATCTTGCAGGACTCTGCCTACGCCGGGTGTCCGTGCTGCGATCCGCTCGAACACAGAGACGTGCTGGCTCAGGCGCTGGTGTCGCTCATTGTCCGGGCCCGACACCAGCTGGAAGTCAGGGTCAGCGCGCTCGACGACATGTTCGAACGCCGAACCTCCTTCGATCCGCAGACGCCGCCGGAGTGGCCTTGGTGGTGTAGGCGTGCCTGAAGACCGACCGAAGGAGTGTCGGCGCAATCGCCCTCGTCGCGGCATAGAAAGCACACCGAACCGGGTTGTGGGCTGCTGCGGTCGTCCGACGCACGTCGCGCGGTTTCTTAGACCCTGGTAAATAAGGGGTTCGGGTGACGAGCAGCCAAGATGAAGATCGATGATCGTGCTCATGCCTGGCGTGGTGGCGTGACATGAGGAAGGGCCTTCGGTAC
>Ga0307512_10002121_pt1 | contig 26041 bp, 27 predicted proteins | sample 14_EM_MG_FD_200267 | JGI IMG/M metagenome (GOLD analysis project Ga0307512, IMG submission 200267) | Populus trichocarpa ectomycorrhiza microbial communities from riparian zone in the Pacific Northwest, United States - 14_EM | ecosystem: Host-associated > Plants > Roots > Unclassified | place... | reverse complement strand
CCGATTGCGGCCAGGACATGACAAGTCAACCAAGTCAGAAGTCTGTTTCCAGTACGGCAACCCGGAAAGTGGCTGTGTAGGGGGGTTGGGGGGAAACGAGGTCCAGATGGCTTGTGAAATGGAATTGGGAACCTTGAAATATCTATCATCTGTTTCTGCGGTATCGGCTTCCATATATGAAGGGATATGGGGGCACTTTCTAATATTTCCAAAGGGTGCCGGACTCTCAGGCTTCTGATTGACGTGCCGGGAAGCCTGAGCAGCCTGAAGACGTGTTATAACCAATTACGTCATCTCAAGCAACGCCACACGACCCCATCCTCCGCCTCGCCACTTGCGCATGTTTGTTCATGCCTCCATTGAACGCCCAGTCCGCCTCTTTCCACTTGCTACGTCCCCCATCTGCCTTTACTGGGATAGCATAGTGACGCAATAACCCCGCGCCTCCAGGCTACAAGCAACTCACCGGTCAGCGCGCAGGACCGACACTTAAGAAGAGGAGGGAATGGAAGACGTACGTGTGTCTTGACATATTCTGTCACATCAACAATGTAACCGTCTATTAACAGGACGCATGCACCGTTACGTTCAATGTATGCATTCAATTCCTTCTCAGTCCATGTCGGCCCCGTCCATTCCTCCTTCTCGTCTACTCTCTCGTGCGTATCCTTGTGGTCATGCCCATGTGCTAGCATACGTACCCGTGCTGCAGTGATGTCCTCTGGAGTCGCACGGTGCAATCCCCACGCAACTCCGAGCTTCTCAAGCGCAAAAATGACCCACTTCGATGGATCCCAATCGGTTTTTGTTGGGCCAGAGCGATAATCGTGAGGGAACGTGTGCTACAATCGAGTTTCAGTGGCACGACGAGGACCCAATAACTGTCTAATATACATGCTACAACTCGATCAGTCCCAGATGTCTAACGCGGTGAGCGACAACACGACGTACAAAGTTGTGGTTTCCCTCCCCGCCAGTGAGAAGCGCGAGAAACTGCATATACGTCAGGGATATACGACCAGGTGCGTTGAATAATGGCATACAAAATTGGTGCGTGACGTATTCTCATCCGAGTAGGGTTGCAGGCCATCCCAGTGGGCGAGCCCTTGAAAGATGTTTCAGCCATGGAGTGTGTTTGTGGAGGTGGCATAAAACCATACGAGTTAATAAGGAACGTGCTATGCCAGACTACACCGATGATCCACCTCTGTTAGTCTTCTAAAAAATTAACGCCGAAACGTACTGATAATTCGGGCGACGAGACCAGGATAGATAAAGCCTCCCATTACATCGCCATAAATTGCACCTAGCACAGTCGGGAACAGTATGCCAAGTGCAAATGCAGTTGGAACTACGCTAGACTTAGCGTGGGTTTGATACAGCCATGGCCTGACTCACCACAGTATCGATGCTGCCAGCGGACAACTAAGAGAGAAGTCGTAGTCAGGTGACCCAAAAAACAGCGACCCGCAACGGGCCATCGAAGTGCTGATTAAACGAACCTGGGTCCTTGTCAAGATCCTCGCGCTCAATCAAATACAGTTTCGGATAGTTAGGCGTGAAGAACAACCACCCGACATGACTGAACACCAGGCCGCGGGTCGCGCAGTATCTGTAGGATCCCAAACAATTGTTTGGCCAAATTGACCCTCGGTGATAATATGACACGCACGGATCATTCTCTTCGTCATCGGTGAACCTCTGAAATAGAGTATTCAAATGATGCAGGGTCTGAGGGCATATTTTAACGCACATGGTGAAGTCGGTGTCTGAGACACCTATCATAGAAAACATCAAAGGTCTGCGTTTATCGAGCTTCTCGGATTTCTTAAGTGTGCTCACGTACCACCACTGAGAAATAAGATTAATCACATTTCGCATACGAAATCTGGATGTGCGTGCTTTACCTTTATCGAACCCTGTACTGCGCTAGTCCCCATCAACGCGAGTATGACGCGTACACCAAATGACGCATTGAAAGAGCGATGAGAGTACAGGCGGTGGTACCCGACGGTGATCCTTCATTACTCTATGAGACAAGTTTACCAAGGACATATATACACACCCATAATTTGCCAGCTGACAAACAACAACGGTTGCGACGAAGATAGCAGTAGGAACTGTAGATGGGGGACGACGGTAGACACCATATGCAGCGGCCAGATGCATTCCACAAAAAAAGATGATGGATTTCTACCAAACAGGAGGTGGTTTGTGTGGGGTAGTCGAGGCCATGAGAGAGAAAAAAATGTGGTCTCTTCGCAATCCATCGTTTCCCTTGGGACCGGAAGTATAAATAGTGATGCCGGGCAATAGTTTAAAGGGATTTAATACGATGTGGTCAAGTAACGTAATGCATGGTTGAATGTTTGTGTTACTGTCTCTGACGATCCTTGGCACCCCATGGACTGGACCGATTAGGCAGGATGAAGAAATCGCATGTGATGGATGATCGAATGGTGCGTTATTGTCTCTGACGTTCCCTGGCACCCCGTACATTGGACCGATTGGGCAGTGTAGAGAAATCACTTTGAAGAACTACAGGCATCGCCAGCATGGAACGGCGGGCAGATCTTCACAGCCACTCGATACCCCTCACTGGGAGTTAACGGCTTCGATATCAGGAAAACACGATTGTACTTAGGAGCACTTTTTGCCTCCTTTGTCTACTTGAGCCGCTGTCAAGGAGGTCCAAAGTGTGATCCAAGGAGTGACTATCAGTGCTTGATTTTTACTTGGCACGTTATCAACTGCCACGGCCGGAGCGCCCATGCACCGGGCCGACTACTGTAGGACATAAAAATTTACGCCTGCGGAAGGTGACCGAAAGAGAGGGAGAAAGAGTCACGGTATCATAACCCTTGCAGTACATAGATTATATCGTCACATACCTCGAATTTGTCTGCCCCTCCGCGCGCTGAGAGCGCGCATTGATACGCACCGAGATTTTCAATGGCACGATAGTAGGCGGGCAATGATACCGGCTTGACTGCATATTGAACAGAACCCACACAAGACCTCCAGGACAAGGCCCTTGAATGCCATCAGCCCATCGCTGAAGCTCGGATCCGAGTTCAAAGTTGTGAGCCCCGCTTCCTCTGCGGTTCAATATGTGGTTACAGGTTGTCGCATGTGCCCGCGCGATGTTGCAGTGGTGTTGCGAGTCCCTAGGGAAAACTCCGACTCCGACTCCGACCGGCAAACAGTGAAAACACGTGGAGAGTTGGTCACGAGTTACGGTTTGAGCGCTTGAGCATTTGCACCATACAGATCCCAGGTTTGTATTTGGTCTTCTTCATCCTTTCTCTCTGCACCCAGGTTGTTGGTGTTCGCTCCCACGAAAACGTCAAGGACAAACGATCAAACGCGGATACCATTTCTTGTCGCGCTTACGCCTGTTCGCGCCCAAGATGGGGAAGCGGCACGACATACTAGATTCCGGAGCGTATTGCGGTTGACGACGAGTACGTGGCCATCACCATGTGCGATCCCTATTCCCGTCATCTTTTCATTCCACATCCCCGACATATCCGGGCAGGCCCCGAGATGCTTGCGTTGGTTTTCTCCCTGGCATGACGGAGAAAGCCCAGAACGCAACGCGAGGTTCTCCGCCGATCGGGCACATGCGCATATGTTTACGTTGTCACGAACGCATTTGTTGGTGGATTTTGCACGTGTCGATGGCATCGTCGCATACGACACCAGTCACTCATGTCATGCATTCTCTTTAAATTCGAGAAGGAATGTCGGCCCGGGTCCGTCTCTGCTCGGCGCTCGCTCGACCTTCCCTATTATGTTTGTACTCTGCGCTTTTGCCCCCAGCAGAATATCCGACATGCTATACCATTTCTTGACTAGTACAATGGGTTGTCACGTCCCCTGTTCGATGTGCCTCTTCAACACTCAGCAGGTCATACGATCACGCGAGAATTACCGAGTCAAACCCATGGAGATGTATATTTTTATCCGTGGGGTGGGCAACAGTGACGCGTCCTGGCCATCAAAGGCAAGACACCTGGTTCTAAACCTCGGGACCTTTTTAGTTGGGCATTTTTTCTGCCTCTTGCGTCCTCAAGGGGTACGGGTGCCAGTCCCCCAGCAACCCGTCAGAACTCCCCAGGCGTCTAGACGCGTCACTGCCAGCCCAAGACACTACCTACGTACATTCACGTCATTTTTCCGACCCCCTCGACCACTACAACCTTCGCGACCGAAGTCCTTCAACCATGAAACACGAGACTTGTGTAGCCACGCCTGCGTTGAATGGGTCGACAACGGGGTGGTAGAGGGGGGGAATACAGAATATAAGCAGGATAAAGAACGCTCAAGAATCACGCAAATCAAGACTGGCACACTTTTTCCAACTCCCCTCGACACACCAACACTCGCGAGCGAAAGTCCTTCAACCATGAAACACGACGCTTGTGTAGTCGCGCATGTGTCGGACGGGCTCGATGAGGGAAGGTCGAGGGGAGGACGTGATACGACTCAAAGGTGGGTGTCGAAGATCGACGCCTCCCCGTGGCCTGCGTGTACTAGTAGCTGCAGTACGATGACCGGCTACTACCCGGATCCACGACCAGGAGGTGAAGACCGAAGAGGGGAGTGAGGGGATTTCTGGGGTAGAATGCGAGGAACATGGCCACCTTATATATGAATTTTGGGGGTCGCTTGGCCTGCGTGGCGGTCTCGGCTGACAGCCTCGTGAGCATCGGCGGACGACGATGACGGTCGGTCATCAAACTGAGACTCGAGATGTTGGAATTCATTTAATGGAGACTATGACAAGTACCGTCCTCTTGAGTGAGCAACAAGTAAGATTATCGTCCGGAGACTCATGGAAGGAGACAGACGTTAGCTTTCCAGGTTTTGCCGTCTTGCGTTTCAGGGAGAACAGGGAGAAACGTCAAATGGGCGTCAAATTCCTTCAACCGGGGGGACTACACTGGAAGCATCTATGGCACTTGACACTCAAAACCGACACGAAAGATATTGCGTAATGAATTCCTGACAACGAGCAGCTAAGTGACCCTCGCTTCCTCAACTTGGGCATCGTCCTTCTCTGCGTCGCTATTGGAATAGCTCCTGTCGTCAGAGAGCGTCTCGTTCCCGAGAATGGCGTGGTTAAGCATTGTGTCGTTGGCAGGGAAAAGAGTCGAGAGCGTGAAGTATATGGCCGATGCCAAGGTAAACTTGTATTTCCAGTAGGAATGAGTGCCAGGTCGTTAGAGAATGAGAACGACACTTACCCCAAGCATGTAGGAAATATCGAACAGCCGCCGCGCCACAACACGGACGTGGATGTCGGGGTTGATGTTATTGAAAAGCCCGGGCAAAGTGAGCGATACTGGAACTACCATTGCAGCAGCAGCGCGCCAGTTCTACACACGCTGTGAAGGACAGAACATACGATCGATCTCGGGAAGGCTTACCGCTCCATATGTATACCTATACCTCCCATGAGGTCGATACATTGAGGGAACATCGACGTGTGTGCGGTGTACAAGCCAATACTGATCGAGACCGCAATTAGACTCGAAGCCTTTTGCGAAAGACAAGGGCGGATGGATAAAAGGAGTATGCGAACTTACATCAGTGATAATAATACCAGTGATGGGACCAAGAAAGACGGTGTAGCCACTCATAAAAGATAAGAAGCCCGTCGCACTGGACGAGTGCAACTTAGGCAACTGTCGTGGATATAAGTCGACCCCCTGCGACGTACCTCGCAAGTATTTCCCATGGGCAAAGCACCCATCCGCCGAGGAGTGCACAGATGACCTGTCCACGCCGGATGTTGATATAGCGCGGCCAGAGTGCTGTCATGTCGTTCCCGGCACTTAAGGAGTTGGCCGAGATGTTTGTGCCTAGCGTGCCGAGCGCAAATGCGAAAGCCGTGAAGAAAGCAGCAGCCCGGTTGTCCCAGTGGTCGATGAGCTTGAGCGGGTCCCAGAGAACTTGACCGTAAAGGGTTATGCCTGCACTTGTCACAATAATACCAACAAAGCTGCATATTGTGAACGCAATGGGGACTATGAAGAATTGGACATATTGACTAGGAAACGCCGTTGAGTGTTGTTAATTAAGAGGGCCGGCGACGTCCGGTCAAGTGTTTACGTACGCTCTCTCGTTCTTGGCATACCGCTTGTTTTTGATGGTCTCACATGAGTAGATGCAATGTGTACGGGAAGTTGTGACCCACGGTAAAATCTGGGATGTTAACTCCAAGAGTAGCATAGCTTCCAAGCGCACTGTTCAGGGCACCGAACCATGCCCAGGAAAGTTCACTACCGCTTATCTCCGCCTTCTGCGCGAGGAGCCCGCTGTTCGGGGGCACTTTGACAAATGCCCAAATAAGAAGGGCTAACCACGTCGGTGGAACTATAGCTGCTTTAGCCAGGAACAGCCACCGTATCTTTTGCGGGGATATAAACATGAATGGGAACTGAATTAACCAGTAGAGAAAGTAGCAAATCATTCCTTCGGGGGTATTTCAGTATCTGTCGAGCCTTATCGTAAGTTTTTGATGCCTACCAGAGGTGGTTAGATGCGCGCTTGGAGGGAGATGGTTTGGGAGACGAGCGATGGATGGCCAAATAGCCTTTAACATCTGGATAATGACCATAAAATGCTGCTGAAAAGAAGATACGAGTAGAACCACACCTGATAAACACATTCTGAACCAATGGTGGTCTGAATGCCGAACCAGAACAGGGACAAAACAACACGGCTGATGACGCAGAAATAGCTCAGCCAGAATCCAAACGAGGAGCGATTGAGGACAGGGAAGGGTATGTGAAGCCGGGCACCTATAGTGCCACTCAGCACCAAGACCATTCCCATTATGATGTTACCCAATGCGATGGCTGGCAGGGCTTGTCGCCTACGAGCTCCGTTAATAGGCTACAACCTCGGTGCAAAGTGTAGAAATCCATACCAGGACAACCCTATCGCGAGCATCGACGATGCAAGCGCCCACATGCCTACATTGGCAGCGTCCGAGATCCAATACATAACATAGTTGAACGTTGTCCATGTGCGCATATCTGGAGGCACGGGGTCCATGTCCTTATTGCTCCAGACACTGCTGGGGGCGAACGTCGACGGCTGGGGTTTGAGCCTCCATGCGGATGGACGAACAAGTTGGGACCAGGATGACAACCTTCCCATGGTAGGCGGGGAAAGGTCAACTAGAAAAGCGCGCTGGGGTAGAACCTGGCGGGGAGATGGCAGTTGCTAAAGAGCATCTGCTTCTGGCATTTATTTTGACGGAGTGCTCAGCAATTCAAAGATGTCAGAAAGCGCTTCTAGAGCGGCGCAGAGTCTTGGCAGTACGGAGGCTTTCAGATGATAAGCGGAGCTATAGTCATCTTGACCGGTGACCTTCTGCAGGGATCTAGTAGAGTTGCGCCTCACTTTTGTAAGAAAAAGGCTTTCCGCATTTGTTGGTCGCGATATGCGTAGGTTCATGCGAAGGCGCGATGTCCTACTACCAGAATTCAGGTGCAGTTGGGGTCTCGGAAGGTAACACGTAAGTTACTGCAACCTGAAGTTGTACGGCGTACGCCGCCGCCTCATTAATGGCCTCATTAGTTACGTCCGCGGCGATCGAAATCGGTAGAAGAAACCGTGACCCGGGCCGCACTCGGCAATGGCACTAGCAAAGCTTAGTGAGCTAGAACCAGGGTTGTGTTCCACGGACTACAATAATGGGCATATAACTTGGCATTGACGCTTGTACATGTACCAGATCATAGGTGCCACAGTGGATCAAACGCACTGTTGATGTGGACGTGACTGACCAAAAGGTAGACGGAACGTTGACATGTACTGTGTGTGCCCCATTGTTTGTTCTGTAAAAGGCCCTGATGCTCTTTTTCTTCTTTTTCATTCTTGATGGTGCCCAAGTCACATTATGGAGCCATATCTCATGAGTGATGGCACAATTTTGGTCATTCTGGTGGCAGTCTCATATTGGGCGGGTGCTAGACGACGGTCTACGGCGTGACGTAGACGGTTCGTCTACGGACGTGAGTTCGGAATTGGAAGGATAAGAGGAAAGAGAACGGAGGCTGCAATCACGAAGTTTCGAGAATGCGCGAGGGGAGACTTGGGTGGTCATCAAGAGAGACTTAAGGCGAGGTCGTAAAATGATTGGGAGAGAAAGCACGAGCAAGAACGGAAGTACACAAAGAGAGAGAAAGTCGGGCTAGGATATTTTTTTGCCTGCTTGGCTGAGGCCAGGTGATGAGGTTTAAATAGACAAGTATGCTACAAGCGAGTTGCGTAGAGGGGGAGAGGAAGAAAGAAAGGAATGTGTAGACGATCTTGCTGGCGACAGATCCGCGCGGCGACGTTGGCAGGAGAAATCAGTGTTCGAAATGTAGGCAGTTTGGTGAATTGCATCCAAGAGCGAGAAGGCGGGCGCAGGGCCGACGCGGGTGCGGCGACATTCGATGACAGAAGGTGAAGGTAAGAGGGAAACCTGGCAAAGGGTGCGGGAGGTCTAGGACAAAAGAAAGAAAAAGGAACATACGAAAGAGGGTCGAATGTGCCTATATACAATAAGATGCGTATCTAGCAAAATATGGTCCCGAAAAAGAATCCGACTTGCAAGGTGTCATGCATGTCATGTATGACGTGGAATAACAGCTTTCGAGTTGGCGCGTACTTATGATGTTGGCCAGCGAAGGATGGGTGAACCGCGTATCTTCGGCAGTAAGGGTTTGAGGCACGACAAGAAGGGAAACTTGGCGGGACGAGGGGTTGTTCAGGGCAACAAAGGCAGAGAACGAAGGGTCTGGAGGCGAGGCCTGCGGACGAAGGTGAGGAGGGCGAAGCGCTAAGAACTGGCTAAACGCGGTTGTGGTACGTCACGTGGTCGAATTGTACTCGTTCCCGACGCTACCGTGAAAGCGCGTGCATACCTTATAACAGTTACTGGCTCTATCTAGTCTAGGTTGTTCTATGTTTCAGTCTTGCTATTCTATATGCATGTGCTATTCATCTTACGGTAAGACACAATCATGACCATTTACCCAAGACCTCTCCAACATCACTTCAGGGATGATCATGGGCATGAGGTATTCAGGGTGCGGGGTATCGCCAAACATCCACGCACCAGATCCCAGGCCATTAAACCTGATTTGTAAATCGTCGATACTACTGCCACCATCCAACACCACACGGGGGCTCCCCAAGACCACAGCTGAGATATTTGCAGCAAAAACCACCTCGCTCACCGGGATACTGGAGGTAGCGTTGTTCAAATTGGTTCCCATCACGAGCGTCCTACCATCTGCGGACGCCCACACTCCAAAATCAAATCGACCGAGCGTGACGACGTGAGTGAAGTTGACACGGGGCTGTGTCAGCGAGGAGGACAACAAGAAGGGCGTGAGGTCGGGCAGCGCTTTTGCAAACAGGGATGCAGACGCCTTGATGTCCGGTGTGGTCGGGTCATTCCATGACACGGAGCCCTTTGCACCCGCATTGATGGCGACGATGGTCTCGACGAGGAACTCTGCGCCCGTCGGCGTGCGCGACCAGTATCTGTAGCACCGCAAACGTCAGTTCAACGCGCTTCACAGTCTGCGAGGAGACCGAATGTAACGAAATCTAACGCACGAGGCAGACCCAAACGCCTGCGACACCGTCCAGATGGTTTTGGAGCGCTCCCAGCCAAGAACCTCGAGCCGCGCCGCAAAATCGTCCATGCGATCTCGGATGTCTTCGTAGTCTCCCCGGCAATTGTCACATCCGCAGTCGCCCACCTCCCGCGTACAAGACGTGTTCCAAACCACGCTATACGTCGCATTGATTCCAATAGGGTATACGTCCTGCATCAAGACCGGCGTTCCTTCGGCGTAGTTCGTGAAGAAATAATCCTGGCAGTTGAGGACCAAAGACGACGGTCGGTAGGGATCCAGTGCGTTGATATGCGCGGCAGACGACGCAGGGGCAGAAAGAGGATCCTCCCAACCATCGGGTTCATCTGCGGTATAATATAATAAAAGGTTCGTTCGATTCCTGATTCGCAGGACTTGCTCTTCGACGGCAGTCAAGTTCTTGTAGTCACTAGATGCTCTTCTTAGACGTCCGGATAAGCGACAAATTCAAGGAATTCTTACTGTCTCATGTCGTACATGAGCCATAAACCAAGCTCTTCCATTTTGTCAACCATGAGGTCGAACGCGGTGAGATTGTCGAAAGAAGGGATGGGATGGACCTGCGAAGACAGGTTATTCGGAAATTAAAGGACAGCCAAAGCGCACTGACGACGTTGAACCTGAATCAATATCAACATCAAAAAGCCGATGTGAGACATCTGGTGAATCGCACCCTTCATCTTTGAGGTCCTCCAATATGGAAAGATTACCGTCTAGGTATCCACCAAAAGCGGTGTAGAATCCCATAGGGAAGATAGGCTCATATGGCTTTGAGTCGTTCGTTCTCTTCGCGAGGAGGCCGCCTGTCCTCAAATCTAGTTTGGTGAAAGAACCTATTGAGGCATCGGGAAATGGGAGATAAGTCAGTTGTGCGGGAATAGATTTGAAGGACCGCGACGATGACGACAAAGTAGCGGTACAAGTCAAATCATATGGATTTGTTCTTGGAGATAAATCGGATAGGTTGAAAGGAAGGGCAGCTGAACTATTCAAGGGCACTTTGCCGGACGTCAGATGTTCGCCGTCCAGAAATACGTTGACAAACAACCCAGCATCTTGAAATGGTGGGATGGCGCCAAGTGGTTGAGCCCCTTTGATCTTTGTTGTCCGCACGAGAGCGTCCACGAGTATCGCATTGGAGGAAGGGTTGATAGGATCATTGTCATCGGGAAGGAAAGGAATGAGCGCTGGGTTGCACCTTAACGCCAAATAGGGCGCTTCGAGGGACGCGGGTACGGGGAACTGGCCGTCAGGTGGTTCGTTGATTTTGTCGGTCTTGTACAACTTGCCGCACCTGATATGTCATCATAGTGAGCGACGCAAAGGTGCTTGACAAAAAGGAGACGTACCATTTCTGTGCGGGTACCAATGGCAACGGAAGGAAAAATATCAACGAACGCAAGAGCATTACGTAACTTTGGGGTTGCCGAGCTTTTGTGGAAGTGCTCGGGGGTTCGGCCACGACTTGAACCAACCCGCGACGTGAGCGCGTGAACGTGTGAACCTTTACTCGGTGGCATCACTGGCACTCATGACACTGGCAGGCGTAGACTGTGCTCTATCCGATGTTGCAAACGGTGGAGTCCTCTTCCGCTACAGCCCTCGCTCCCACAGCGCCTTTTTTTTTTTCTTATGCGCACCCGTCTGCGGCAGAGCCCCTCGCGCATTTCCCCTCAACTGGTGCGCTGGCCGTAGGTCCTGCTACCGCGACGCTCTGCCACGTGTTTGGTCTTCTTTCTATTGTCTTCTCGCAGGCCCGTATATGCGGTCCCCTTCTGCGGACGCAGTGCCCGAACTGGAATAGTGTCGAATTCCGCTCTCGGATCACGCGTTCACCCTCCCTGGTGTTGGCTTGCTCGTGTACACTGCGTGCGCGTGCTTCCCATCTATTTAGTTAATTGTAACCGGGCCCTCCTGCAGTCCCTTTTTCTTTTTTTTTCACTGAGTAAGATAGGCAGCATCCATTTACGCCTATCTTGTGAAAGCTGAGCATGAAAGTAGTCTGCTGAGCCGCAAGTCCCCGAACTGCTAGGTGCTTAGCGCGTGTATCTTTCGATAAAGCTGCCCCAGGTGACCATTCTTGGATGGGCCACTGCTAATAGATCTCTTCTCCACTTACGATGCGAACCCGTGTGCGATACCTCTTGTGACTGGTCGTGTGCTTCTCATCAATTTTGAATCCTCAAGTAGAAAGGGAAAAAGAGAGGTGAGCTGGGCGTGTAAATGGAGAATGGAGACCTTCAGGTGACAAATTCTCATGTATGCGAAAGGGTACGCTGCATCTCCATCTGATATGAAATGAAACCGCATGGGTTTCCAAACTGAGACCATGGTCCCGGTGAGCCCTGTGAAGATGAGGCACAATTCGGGATATCCAAGCCCCGACTCTGGAATTTACCTCCTTAATCATGTCTCGCAGCAACGAACACTGTCGAGTCTGCCCAAAGATAAGGTACGGGGAAAGGCGTTCGTTCTTCATTTCTCAGGTATGAGAAGCACAAGACGGCCCAAACGCGGCTGTCTACTTTTCTGGACGATAGCGATTTGATGGCTAGGATGTGGGTTTTCCATGATAATTTCATCACATTCCACTTGCAATGTGTTCAATCATATCACAGTACAGTAGCACTACCGTACATACCCATGGCTTGATCTGCGTTAGGCAACAAGAACAGTGGCCTTTCGGTAAAACCAGCAGAAGGTGAGATAGAGTCACGACCCACGCATGTCCTCGGCACAGCGCTGAGGTTTGTCGCTTGGAGAAGGTAGTTAGGGGGCCTGCGATGAGAGTGGTTGTCGACCCACGAGGGCTGACGGAGAAGAGGGAAAGAGGGTAAGAATGGGAGGGCGAGGCCGGGTACGAGCGACGATTCCGCGAGACCGGGTGAGGGATGCACTCCACATGAGCAGGAGGTGTGGCTTAAATACATGTCAGTACCTACTGAGGTTCTTCGTAAGGTAAGGGTAATGAGACAAGGCTACGAAGACGAAGGCGAGAAAGCAGTGCAGAAAGAAAAGGCATGGAATCAGCGTTGTCGGGAGGCGGGAGGCGGTGACGGCGGACGATAGGAGTGAATGAAGCCGACGTTGACAGAGTCGAAGCGAGAGAAGAAGAACGTATGGATACATAACAAGGCGATGCAAGGATACTAGTATAAGTGACAGGAAGACTTGTGGCATTGACAGGCGCTCAGTTGTGGCCGTTCACCCGTGGCTGTAAGGCTTGGCACTGGCTTGGCTTACAGAGAGGCCTTACACGAGTGAAGTGAAGATAGTATTCAAAGGGGAAGGAAGAACTATGACAGTGAAAGATTTTTTGCAGGCGTCTGCTTATATCCCTGCTACTTTGTTGGTAATGCGTTCATGGTATTAGAAAGGGGCTCAGGGCCATGTGTCGCCAGATGATTGACGCAAGCATCATCTTTATGGGGATCACCGATATCAACGCGATGCGGTGGCAATAAAACTTGAAGTGAGGAGAGTGAGGAGAGAAACGGACGAGGAATACTGGCCATACTGTTGCAGTTGCATTGCAGACTACAGTACTCACGCGCGCCGATGTGCATGGGCGAATAAAGTACTTGTCATGTGACCTCTCAAAAATTAATGATAGCACTTCAAAGGCAGCAACTCGATCATCCTATGGGATAATTACATAGAAGAACAAGATTTCATCATGTTGATACCAGCAGAGAACCCATTCTGACCAGTGAATTGTTATGAAAGACAGAAAATTGAGAAAAATGAAGTTGTCCTCCATCGAAGTCTGGTCCGGAGATGAGCTGATAGATCGCCTCAAGCCCCCCTTGAGGATTGTATGCCCAGAATTCCAATGGGTTTCGAAGGTGTAATCAGCAACCGCTCACTGAATCGTGAGTTGATACCGAGGCCCATGAAGCTAGAGAGCAGGACGACGGGCTGGCAAGGAAGACATGTCGTTGGCAAAGCAAAAGACCTATCATTCCGAGCGTTATCACCTAGCAAGCCAGATTTCCTGGGTGGATGTACCAGATATCTTTGACTTTGGGAATGGATGTCCCATATCAGCGGTAAACGTGGTAAACACCCGCAAAAAATTATTGCTTTGCGGCAGGCCTGGTGTTTACGTGTGGGAATTGCTTATGTAACTGGCTTGCAGGCGTTATCTTCGTGGTCTCAACGTGTCTCATGCATGTCTCGTCCGTGCCTGTACTGTAGTACATTGATACACTTTCCGAATCGTCACTTCCGTGGATGCTTGGTGTCCAACAACAAGAGTAATAGAGGATTCAATATCTCCCCGAGTTGTATTTCGCCCTCCCCCTACTCCTGACTGGATACTCAGCGTTCCCAAACTGCCAGAGTCGCGGCTAAAATCCCAGATAACCCATTCCCCTGTCACCCCCTCTCCTGGCCTTCGTCTTTGGAACAGCACCCAAGACCAAGACTTGTTTTCCAGGTAGTCATTTCGGAGCTCCGCCCCGCCCACTGTCACGCAAAGTCACCCCAGTCACTGTCAAATCGCAAATCGCCCTTTGAAAATTTGAGAGCCCTTCTGGAATTTCCATCTGTACGGCATCCCGTGAGTGTCCTGAACCTGTTTACGGCTTTCAATTCTCATCAATTTCTTCCCCGACTCGTGACGAGTTCAGATGTCAAATGTGCCTGCTTATCAAATAATGACGTAGTGTGGCTTGCGAATTTTCCAATGGAGCAAGGGAAGATTTTATCTCTTATGGGAGGACTATTTTCAAAATCGTCTCGACTCGAATACCACGATCAAAGCTGACCCAACGTGACCTCCAAGAGCACGGGTCTAGATGCTTTGCAGCCAGCGCCGAGATTTCCCGTGGAAATTTAGTTTTCCCATCGAAGCTCCTTGGATCTCGCATCTCGTCCATTCCCTTTGCAGAACATACACGACTGGTAACGCGATGACGTCTCGCCCTCGAACTGCCTTTGGTGGGAGACAAGCTGCGAGCTCGGGCTCGGGGGCTAGTCTGCCAATTTCGAGATCCGTTGCTACGACTTTCGTTTCACGGCATCTTCTTTCCCCCTCCATGCGTACCTGTGTGCTTCCATCTCCCTATGTACTTCCGTCCAGATGCTTAGGTCTCACCTGACTTGGGACTCTGTGGGATCCCCGCTCTGTTTGATGTGAGAGAACATGGATCCGTAGTTTCGGTAATGGCTGTGGGATTTCAGAATTCTGTCTGGACACTATTTATCCGCCGCTTGCATTTCATGGACGCTTGGTATTCCATGCTGCTGAGAATTCAAACGAAGGATGCCCCAGCGTCTAATAACCAAATCTCTGGGCGTCCTGCGGAACGCGTGACTTGATGGGGGCGCTTCATTAGTTCCCTTACTGGAGGACCATCGTGAGTGTAGTGCTTGGGATCAGAAGACATGATATATGCTGACCACACCCATATCGTACTCTTGTTCTGGTTTGAAAAGGTGCGATGTTTCTGTTCAACAACAACAAACAACAACAACAAAAATGTCGGTTCAAGCCCCACAGGTTTCGTGCTGCGGTTGGGTACGACCAATGATCAACAATCAAAAAAGAAAAAAAAAAAAACGGCTTCGAGACAACGGGACGCCCTTGGCAAGATTTGACGGTTTGCAATGAGCTTCACAGCCAAGAGTTCAAGGTACTGATATCTAAGTATCGTAATTGGCAGCCTAGATTATTCCTTTTTGTCGTCGACACTGATTCTGGCCTTTTGATTTAGTAAGTGCTCTATTCAAGGCTCTCTTTATTTCCAAGACCGTTTACGATCTTCTAGGCGCTGCGGGCGAAGCAGGCACAGGCGACTGTATAATTGGACGGTACGTTGGTCTGGAATGATAAAGCAAATGCGCTTTTGAAGTGGAAGAGCTGAATGCGGCGACCGCAAACCAAGCTTGCGCCCTCGGGGCCGATCAGAATTAGGTGGTGATTAGCGCCAACTGTCCATGCTTTCCCATTTGAGTCCAAATTGAAGGTGGCAAGTCTCACTGAAGCGCTCGTGAGAGCGCTCGATTTCCCAGCGCTGGCCGGAGCAACCGGAAAATATCATCGAGTAAGAGTGGGACTTGCGTCGGGGCTAGGACGTGTTTGGTGACAACTCCTATGGATGTATACGTTCCATCATCTGAATAGTGCCTTCGTGCCTACCTCCTGGCATATTGGGACGCCGCAACGGCGCTGGGCAAGGAATGCCATGCACGAGGCGCGTGCAAGTCCCGTGATATGGCGCTGGAGGGCGTCCCTGGCGCCTGGCAAAGATGTACTTCCATTTTCTCGTTTTTTTTTTTCCTTCCACGCAGGGCGTACCCTCCTCAAACATCGAAAACCTCTCCAAACCACACAACTGGCCTCCTTCGATGGTGCAGGCGCGGTCCGGTGACGAACTCAGAGTTCCCCGGGCAGAGAAAGAATCAGGTGATTTCTGCTTTAACACCCCTTACCCTGTCTTAACCCTCTGTCTGGCATGTTCCACCCGCGTGCTGTTGTCGTTTTCCAATCCCGGGTTGTGGCGACACCACGCTTGTCGAGCGCGTACCGTCCTGCGTGCCCGATTGATGCCACATAACCACCCTTGCTTCCTCCGCATTCCCCACTTCCCCACATTCTCTCAAGCCATGTTCACGGTTTCATATTCCCCGCACCGCGAACACAGGGCTCGGATCCAAGGCATCTCTCCGTCTTCCCTCCCCACCACTCTCTCCCCTTTCAGAACTCATTCGATCGACAGATGAACCACCCTGGAGTGAGCTCCCTTTTCACATTTCACATTTGTCACGACGACGCGTTTCATACTGTTCTATCTAATTCTGGTGGCCTGTGAGGATGCGCGAGCCAACAGAAGGGAACTACGGAAAAGGGCAGACCTGACCCAGTACCACGGCTCACCGTGCGGTTTGTGTTGTCTCGCGCAGCCATGCTGTATCTCGCGTCGGTTTCTTTCCGTTTCGTGTCTCCGCCCGTGTCCTTCTATTCCATTCGTTCCGTTCCATCTCATTTCGTTTCGGTGAACGCCGCGTCGTACGGTGACCCCCGCAACGCGCAACCCCCCCTTCCCCTCCTATCTACTGAACTTCGCCATGTCTTTGTTTTCTCACGGGGAACAATGGGAGGTAGACCGGCTCTTTTACTCTCGGCCTGCATGTCTGTCCAGGAAGACTTTCCGGAAATGCAAAGCCATGATGCATTGACGCCACCCCGGTGCATCACACCTGCCGTGCGTTCCCTCGCACGACTATCGGACGGAATGAGGCGGATTGTTGCACGGGAAGAGGCGCGTTGGGAGGAAAGACCAATGGCAAACACTCCGCGGTCGCGAAACTCACCATTTACTGCCCGCGTGTCTCCTTTCTTTGTCTTAAGAACGGGTCCATTTCTGGAAATGCAACTACGAAAAAGAAAGGCGCGCAGTCCGTGAAGATAATTGGTCCCAGAGACCGCCGTGGACGCTTCGCATACAGGGGTTGCTTCCAGCGCGGTTTATCTACGATGCTCACCACATTACAGACACCGATGGCAAGAAACGACGACAATACGTCGACTATTCCCCGTCGGCTCCGTCGCCAGCGGGCGGCGCAAGACCAGTCGGGGTAAAGGCGGCTAGCAACTGCAACTGGTAACCAGCTCCGCTGCGGCCTCAGCTTGATTACAAATGACCACGTCCTCTCCCGTTTGCTCGATGAACAGTTTTTTTTCGTCTTGGCGAGCAACAGTTCGCAGTCCGCACCTTGTTTTCATACTACGCAGACCTTATCGGTATGTGGCCACGCATGGTGCAAAACATGAGGCACACGGCGGCCAACCGCACGCGGACGGGGTGCGATACGAGTTATGACCAACAGACTGGACACAGCGCACGTTTCCTACGGGCCTCCCTCCTTTGATCCATTTACCCGATCCGAGTCGGGAATCGAACAGGCGGACGCAGTGGGTGCCACAGGGTACCGTATTACTGTGCAGTGGCACGTCGAAATTGGTCGGGATCGCTGGACTTCCAATCAAAAATAGTCCCATGAGATATCGCTCACTGTAAATGACAGTTCGGCATGGTCTATTTGGGCTGTTGACCCGAACAGGCTCTGGGATGTACGTGGCAAAAGAGTAAGAAATGTGGTTCTGCGGCCGTGGCGTCCGGCGTTTCTTTCCGGTCCATGGCGGCCGCCGCCCGGAACTAGACGCCAGGCACCTGGGAATCCATCACCGCAGCTGGAGAGACATCTACAGCATATGGTACTCGTGCATCATGACTTTATGGTCACTATGATGATATATGTTTTGATGTTGATGAACGTGAGTATGGGTCATGGGAGGTAGGGGTAGAAGTGGCGTTACCTCCCTATCTCTCCAATGTGCAGCTGACTGACATCACCACAGGGCTATGCACCTTCCTTTGTCCGAACGAAGCTTGAGTGCAGGTGATCATGATGATGAACTATGATGAACAATACGGTGAGCTGCTGCCACGCAACTCGCCGGGGTGTGTGGGGGTAGCTCCACAGTGCCGCAATAACGTCCTAAAGGAAGAGGGATTTCCTTTCTGCCGCATACTGTATTATGAACTTCGCAAACTGCCCACGCCCTCCAAGCTCCGACGGTCCGTGCCTTCATTTCCCGGACACAACCCTCCTTCCTCGACGTCCCCTCCCCGCGCCCCTCTCTTCCCTCCTTCCTTTAATGGACCCGGAAACAAAGAGAGAACAGAGACGCACGTTCGTTCTTGTTGTTTTATTTTCGCGCCGGCGCCGGCGCGCGCACACAACACGCGATACACGCGAGCAAATGCATTTCACTCTGTTTGCTTGCTTAGCTGGCAGCACACCCCCACATCGTAAGTCCATCTTCGGAAACGGGCGTCTTCATATTGCCGTTGCTTCTCCCGACACACACACAGACATACATACCCAAGAGGGATGATAAGTGTGGGTGACACTCTCCAACGCCCTTCTGTTGTTCCTACGGGGGAAGTTAAGCGACATGCGCGTGGGAGGCGCGCACACGGCGTGTGTCTGTGTCGGTATCAGCATCAACGTTGTGGTGCGCGTGTGTTGTGTATGTGCCACGCGTTTGCGTGTCAGGAGTTTTCAATTCAGTTGCGCGCCCGCTTTCGTTCCGAACTTGGACAATTGAATATAAGCAACGAGTACTGGAGTGCTGGAGTGGGTTTGCTGCTTATCAGCATCAGCCCACCGCGGCGGCGGGCGGGCGCTGGGTGGCATCCGCCGCGCCACGCACACATGCCCAGATACACACGCACACTCTAATGATCATCAGGTAGGGTTCGGTACGTGTTCCGGTAGCAGGGTCCTTGGTAGAGAAGGCGGAAAAAAAACTGAATTGATTGACAACTGCAATTGCCCGGGCATTTGGTTCGTGCCAGTGAATTGCTCAAGACCACCCCAGGACTGGCTCCTTCCTCGGCCGATCGTCCCGGGGGAAATCGCGCTTCTTTGAGCCCAGCCAGATCACGTGAACGTGTATACGTGCCAGGCTGCCAGTGCATGATGATGCGTGAGTGAACTCGAACTCCGAGTCAGGAGCGGGCACTAAAAGGGCCACTCAGAGAGAGCTGGACCTTCGGTACCTTGCGGGTCCCCTGAAGAAGGACAAAGGAGAAGGGGGGAACGGGAACGGGGGGGAGAATGGAAAGGAATCGGAAGAGGGGAGAGAAGAGAAGGGGAAGAGAAGAAGAGAAGGGAGAGATGGAGGGAGGGTGTTGAGTGCGTCCCTCCGACGAGAGTCCAGCCCCCCCTCCTCCCCCCTTCTCCAAGTGTGCAGAGGTTAAGATAGGACTCACGGCCCACGGGTGGACGTAAAAGCTGTTCGATTGGTGCCACCGCTGCGTACCCCCCACTCGCCGCCCTCCCGTTATCCATCAAAACATCGTCATTATCATGCTGGACGCAACGCGCTGCCGCACACGCGAACGTGAAAGGGGGCCTGACGTATACATACAATTATATGTACCGCATGGTGTTGGCACTTATTACCACATTACAACGATCATTGATTTACATTTTACATTACCATTACGGCGACACACGCACACGCTCTCGCGCCCCCTCGGCAATGAGGAGGGGTGTGGGCAAAGCCGGTAAAATTCTCCCGTCTGTCTCATTCGTTCGTCGAATCACCGCCAAGCAAGTTTCTCGGGACGTCCGTGAACCCGTCCGTCCGCGAACGGCAACCGCGGCCTTTGATAAGAACCCCGAGCGGTAGAACCCAACTACCACTGGCACCGTCGGAGGCAACTGTCGCTCCACCGCAGCCCACATAGGAAAGAAGTGGGGGGGGTGTTTAGAGAGGAATTTCGGGGCCTGAGGGAGGGAGGGGAAAGACCGGGCGGCTGGGGAACGAGCGAGCGAAGCACAGATCGCCAGCGAGGAGCAACCCAGCTGAGCATCTTCCTTCCTTCCCTCCTTCCAAGCGAGTACGCCACAATACGTAGATTACAATTTAAAAAAAAAACCCCTCTTCATCCTTCCGTCCTTCTCCATCTGCTTAATTTCATGTTCGTAACCTCCTAAACCACAAACTACCGCAACCTCGCGCGCCGCACACAGGCTACCATCATTCATGTTCTCGGTTCATATCTAATCGGTTGTCCGCCGGCCGGGATCGGGTATCCACGTGAGACGAGTCGGCGGGCCCGTTCCGGGAGTTCCGGGAGATCGGGAGATACGGGCGTCAACCCTATCGATGGGGCCGCCCAATCTGGCAAGTCGCGATATGTTTATCGATGGCGCCCTTTGGCCCGTTTGAGTAGGTGGCACACAGAGGGCTCGCTCGCTCGGCAGGGGCAGAGAAAACATGTTTGTATTATCCTATCATAACAGGCGCAAGGACAGGCAACGGGCAGGCAGGTGTAAACCCGGGCCCGTCTGAGCCTGGTAAAAAGTTTTTTTAGATTCATCATCGAGTGGCAATTCTCCTTGCCCACTGGCACCTTCCGCTTTCACACACCCCTCATCTCGTCCATACCCTTCCCCGTCATTAGGGAACACACCAAGAGCAAAAAAAAATTTATGTGAAAAAGGTGTCTATTGGTTGGCTCCTTCCATGGAAATGAGATGGTCCGGAGTCTGCCCTAAATGAAGACTATGGATAGCTGGCACCGCGCGGTATCCTACAGTACGGTATCTTCCTTCGCATGTCCGTAGTTCGGAGTGAGGGGCGTCGCCTTTTGCGCATGCGTAGTGCGGGGGTAATGATGATAAGCGGGGGACATGCGTTGGATTGAGGGGTAGGGAGGGGAGGGAGAGACAAAAAAACACATGTCCTCCGAGCGCCGGAGCATCGTCGCCAACTAGCTAGACGCGGAATAGCTTTGATCGAGAGATGGAGTGCTGTCGTACCGTATAGTTGATAGTCAGTACAGTAACAAGGTCGGGAGCCGAGCGCAGGGGTAACAGAATGATCTTGTTTTCTTTCTGGAGCAGGCACGCACGGGCACGCACGACAGACGCTCAATCATTTTGCCCGTGCTAAGTTACATGGGATGGGATCTGCTCTTTGAGATCGGAGAGAGGGGGGGGGAATTGTGACTCGGGGGCGCCCGGTCCCAATTCTTAACTTTTTCGTCGGAAAGGCATACACGAGCATGTCGTTGGCATTTGGGGGCTTGCGCGTCTATTGGTTTCCAAGAGTGGAAATTGTCAGAGGCAGATGCCTCTCCCGCTCACATGCTCAGTTCCCATCAGACGCGCATATATACATCTTCCTTGGATAAAAGAGCAAGGATGGTGCTACTGAATTGTCGGTCAAAATGACCGGACCGAATGCTCCACCTACCTGTGACGACGGTGCCTCCGACTTGCACGGAGCTGAGACCGATTGTTGAAGTGTTGAAATGGTGGGAGATTAGGCGGGTGTGCAACAAAAGAATTCAGACATAAGGTGTGGTGAAAACGAGAGAGTGTGTGTGAGGGTGTGACGAGGGAGAGGGAGGGCGTAAAAGATAGGAAGGAAAAAGGAGTGCGTGCCCGTGTCGGGGAGAGTCGAGTAAAGCGGGACGAGGTGAGGAGAACCAAATAAGGGAATAATTGAATAATTCTTGGGACGAACGGTAGATAGATCTCAGTTTGTTCAGATCTGACCGCGAGGCCGGGGTTGTGGACCTCGTGACTGTGTGGGTAGGGAGCCGAGGTAGACAGGCTGGGAGTCACGGTTCTCGTCGAGAGGGTGTGTCAAGTTTTTTTTTTTTTTTTGCAAGGGCAGGAACGACGCCGATGATAAATAGGGTCAAGGGTTATGGGGAGGAAGCAGGGGGAAGAGAGAAACGGGAGATGGGCGTGTGAGATCAGAATCGTGGCAAGCGTTTCTGGATGGGAAGTGAGCGGCTAAGCGAGATGGAGTAGGTCGTTTACACATGTGCGTGTGCGTGTGTAGATGGCCTAAACATAAGTTGTTTGTGAGAGGCGCGCCTCGGGAGAGGAAGAGAAGGGAAGGGAAGGGAAGGAGAAAGAAGGTTGAGCGCCATAGAGGAGAGAGTTGGAGTGGAAGACGTTCTAGAGGATAACGAGATGTTCTGGAGGGGCGGGGTGGGTTTGTCGAGGGGAGGAATTTGATATGAGGCAAGATGTAATGGCAAGTCGAGGGTTGGGTGCCATCATGAGTCAACGGTGGCAAGGACGGGCAGTCCGCGGAAAGAAGCCTGGCGTAGATTTGGTTATTTGGAAATAAAAATCAAAAAAGAGTTACCGAAACCGTGAATCGGAGTTTTACAAAATAATAAACACTCTTGCAAAGGCGATCGAAAGGGAGCACGGTAATACGCACTTCTGTGTCGTATTCTACTCAAAGATCCCAAAGTCCACGCTTCCACTCGTCCCGCCCTTTCCCTCCTTTCCTCTCTCTCTCCCCTCCCCTCCCCTCCGCTCCCTCATCCCCTCCAATCCCCTCCTTAAATGCCTTCCATCTTAAATCTCAAGTTCAAAGTGTGTTTTCCCACTTTTACTCCTCCTGCCATCCCCGCCCCCGTCTCATGCTCGACATTGATTCCCTCTTTCCCACAATGTCTTATCCTTTCCAGGGGAACAAATCCTTCATCGCCTTTTCAAACCTCGGTGACGCCGATGCCCTCACAAAGACGTGGAAGGTTCGTCTCACGTCACATATCTCTCCCCTTGTCCTACCCCTTGTCTTCCCCACCCACCGTCACTAATTAATGACTGACTTGACACTCGTCAGGTTTGCACAAAAGTCGCCAGCTTCCTCGAACAAGGCCAGCGCCTCGAGAACCTTAGCTGGCGTCTATGGCACCTCCAAAACCTTATGGTCGATGTTGACAGTGCCAAGTCGAAACGCGAATTCAAGAGATTGAGCAAGTCCATGAGTGACAAGCTCGACAGGGAGAAGGGCCGGTCCGTTCTCTCCGCCCTGCCTCGACTGTAACCCTCCCCCGCTGACCCTCGTGTTTGTTCATCATCATCATCATCTCTGCTATCCCACCTCACCTCACCTCGCCCCGCCTCGTCCCTCCTTGCTCGTCGTGTTCTTTTTTCATCTTCCATTTCCTAATTCACTAGGAGTATCGAAGAGTTAGAAGCACCCGGTTTCAGGCGAAACCACTCAACGGCCATCATCCAACAACGTGCGGCAGAGAAAGAACGTTCCCGCGAGGCCAACGTCAATGGTCGTCCCGGCACGATCAAGCGCATGCAATTCACCTTCTCTGTCGATCAGCCCACACCCACCGCTTCCGCTACCCCCGTACAGAAACCGGACCTCAAGCCCTCGGCCGAATTCAAGGACAATGTCGCCCGCAGAAGCCGACCCGTCACCAGGTCCACTGCCACCCAAGAAGACACTCAGCCCGATCCGACCTCAACAACGCCCTCCGATTCGCATCACAACGACAGGGACACCCATGACCCGAAGGACGCTGACACCTCCATTGCCACAACCACCCATGATATCTTACTCCGCTTCCCCACCCTCTTTTCAACCGACTTTGGCCCCTCTGCCCTTCTCTTTCCTACCCCCACCGTCACGAACCCGATGAACTACGGCGAAGGCGTCCGTCACTCTGCCCCCACCTCCGATTCCTTCGACATCATCCGCCCCACGATCGAGCTCCCTCTCGACGAACTCCTCATGGAGCCCGGTGACTGCTCCGATTCATGGCCCATTCCTTCATACCCCCCCGTCTCGACGACGGAATCTCAGCCCCATGCCCGCCAGCTGGACCTGGCAACGGAGGCGGACATCGGCATGAAGAGCGAGGCTTTCGAACACCACCACCCCGCCTTTTCGCAGGCCCACTTTGCCCGACGCGCCTCGCAGCAGGAGCAGACGGTTTCACCCTCAAAACTTGGTCATCGCAGCGATACGCCCACGGGCTCCAGCTCGTCAAGACCTACGCTCAGCGTCCGCACCCAGGGCGCGACGACACGTTCGTCTGGCCCCGGTGCGACCGTGACCAACTCTACGACGACGCTCCCGTCGTCAGGCCCAACCGGCAACAACGCTCCCGGAGGTGTCAAGGCTGAGTGCTCGAATTGTGGTGCCACCCATACGCCGCTTTGGCGTCGCGGCCTGAACGACGAGCTAAATTGCAACGCATGTGGGCTTTACTGCAAGTTGGTATGTGGCACCCTCTTTGAAGGTCCCCTTGTGCATCGCCTGACATCCGACATAGCATAAGCGTCCGCGCCCGAAGAGCATGAGGAACAACCATGGGGAGGGTCGCTCTCAGGCAGCACCTCGGCCAGAGTCGTCCGACATTGTTGGTGTGTCACCTTTCTGTGAGAGTTTCTCCTTACGCCTGAGCTCAGTGATTCATTGTGTAGCCCAATGTTACAACTGCCACACAACGGCCACACCCCTTTGGCGCAAGGACGATGAGGGCAAGACGGTGTGCAATGCGTAGGCGTCCCAAATCCTATCCATTCTCGACTGCTACTTACCACGTTCATCCTTTTCTGACGACGCACAGCTGTGGCCTGTAGTACGTTTTTACGACGCTTTCGTGTCAGAGCTTCTCGGCTGATCTGTGACAAGTTTCAAACTCCATGGTTCTGCCCGTCCAATTTCGATGAAATCCGACGTGATTCGCAAGCGCTCTCGGCATGACGCTCGCCGCGGTAGCAGTAGCAGCGGAGTTGTCAGCGGCAATACCTCGGAGACTCCCTCTGCGAGTCCAGGCGCATCGCGCCGACCGTCGCCGTTGGGAGACGTGGATGGCGGTGTCTCGCCCACGCTTGCGCTCGACTCCAACCCCAGCGCGTTTGATGACCTCGACGTTGACCCTACAAGTAGTCACAACGGTATGGCGAATAATAACGGCAGCTTCGGGTATGCGCCACCAACACAGAGCGAATTGGTTGGCGCCCTCGGTGGCAGCAATGCGTACAGCTACCCCTCGCTCAACCTGTCAAATTTCCCGGGGCCATACCACCCCGATCTACTCTCCCAACTATATTCCGCGGACTATACCACCAGCAGCGGGGACAACTCGGAAGGGGAGAACGGCGTCGAGATGCGAGCACCGAAGCGCAGACGGATGAGCAACGATTCCGTGACGGAACCACCGAGCTCGGCCGTCTCGTTCTCCTCCTTCGGAGACGGCAGCGGATTCTCGAGCGCGACGTCTGCGTCTGGATCGACGCGTCACTCGATGGATTTCTCCTTTTCGGGTTCGAGCAGTTCACCGTCCAACGCCACCGGTTGCAGCAGTCCGAACATGAACGGTGGGAGCTGTAACCCGCCCAACGCCAACAACAACTCGGGAGCGGGCAGTTACTACAGCACGTACTGGCACCCTCCCATGCTCCCGCAGCCGCACGGCTCACCGTTCATCCACCCCCCGATGCTCCCACCCGCTTCCACGTGTGACAGCGACGTGCAGATGGACTTTTTGCATAGTTCGACGGGCATGCCTGAAGGCGACCATTTCCTAAACCCGTACATTCATCCTCCGATGTTGCTTCCCGAACCTCACCCGCCTATGTTCCCCAGTGACTGGTCAGGCTACTCTACGGATGGCGTCGGCGCTGGCGCAAGCGGGTTCTAGGCCCTCAGTCCGGACTCGTTGCACGTCTCTCATTTTCCATTTCATCTTTTCATTTCTTTCTCATGGGTCTGTCATTCCGCCGCATAGCAGTCTCCCTCTCATTGTTGTGTATAGAAGCTTCTTTCTTTTTCTCCTTGCTTCGACCAGCCATGTTACGATCACGCTCACGAATCTCCCCATCCACCTCCACATCTGTGCTCGGCTCTCTCTTTCTCTCCTAGCGCCCGCATGACACCACGATATCTCATATTTCGACGACTTGAGAACCTCCACATTTGCGTCCATCTACTCTTCTTGGGGGGGGGGGGGGGGGGGGGGGGGGGGGGGGGGGGGGGGGGGGTGGGGGGGGGGGGGGTGGTGTTGTTGGTGGGT
>Ga0307512_10002120_pt1 | contig 26042 bp, 28 predicted proteins | sample 14_EM_MG_FD_200267 | JGI IMG/M metagenome (GOLD analysis project Ga0307512, IMG submission 200267) | Populus trichocarpa ectomycorrhiza microbial communities from riparian zone in the Pacific Northwest, United States - 14_EM | ecosystem: Host-associated > Plants > Roots > Unclassified | place... | reverse complement strand
AAGCCCGCCAAGGTCGCGCTGATCTGGGAGAACACCTCGCACGGCAAGGACTTCCGCAAGGGAGTCAAGGACTTCGCGACCGCACACGGCACGGACTTCCAGATCGCCACGGATGAGTCGTTCGCCCTCGACGGCAAGGACTTCTCGGCGATCCTCAGCACGGTCCGTACGGCCAAGGCCGACCTGCTCATGGTCGACGCACACCTGCCGGACTTCATCACCATGCAGCGGCAGTATCTCAGCTCCACGATGTGCAACAAGCTGATCACCTACGGCGCGCGGGGCGCCGAGTCCGACGCCCGGGCGGCGTTGGGGCAACAGGGCGTCAACTACATCCTGTCCGCGGTCTGGTGGAACGCCCAGCTCGGCGACAAGGGGCTCAACAAGGACTTCATCGACAAGTTCACGGCCAAGTACGGCGCCGCCCCGGAGTGGTACCAGGCCGAGGGATACGAGGCGGCCCGGGCGCTGATGACCGCGATCGCCAGCGCCGGCTCGGTCAACAAGCAGAAGGTCCGGGACACGTTGTCGACCATGAACATCGACTCGATCCTGCCCGGCGGCAAGCTCAGCTTCCCCGCCGCCAAGGGCGGCCAGGCCGACTACCCCTTCGTGGTCCAGCAGAATCTCCCCGACGGCACCTCACCGATCATCTACCCGGCCGACGTGGCCACCGGACAGGGCGTCGCGCCGAACCCGACCTGCAAGGGCTGAGGCCGGCATGCGAGAGGCGCTCACCCTCACCATCTCGGCGATCCTGCTGGCCGGCTTCTACGCCGCCATGGCGTACGGGCTGGGCCTGATCTATGGCGTGCTGCGCATCGTCAACCTGGCGCACGGCGGCATCATCATGGCCGCCGCGTATCTGACCTGGCAGCTGTTCGACCGGTTCGGAATCGATCCGTACCTCGCGATCCCGATCGCGGTTGTGGTGTTCTTCCTGGTCGGCGTCGGCCTCTACCTCGGTCTCGTCCGCTTCCTGCCGCGCGGGCCGGCTGGCGCCGTACAGTCGCTGCTGTTGTTGTTCGGTGTCTGGCTCGTCATCCGCAACATCGTCTACCTGCTCTTCACCGGCAACGACCAGGCGATCCAGACCGCGTACGCCACTTCCTCGGCCAGCATCCTCGGCGCGCACTACTCCGTCACGCGCATCCTGGTCTTCCTCGTCGCCGTGGTCGCCCTGATCGCCCTGCACCTGCTGCTCACCCGCACCTACCTCGGCAAGGCGATCCGAGCCGTCGCGCAGAACCCGGACAGTTGCACGCTGGCCGGCATCAACATCGAGCGGGTGTACGCGTTCACCTTCGGCCTGGGCACCGCGCTGGCCGGGCTCGCCGGCGTGCTGGCGTCGACGCTGTTCGCCTTCAACCCGTCCTTCGGCGCGAGTGAGCTGCTCAAGAGCTTCGTCATCATCGTTCTCGGCGGCCTGGGCAGCGTGCTCGGCATCGCGTCGGGCGCCTGCGTCCTGGCCTTCGCGGAGGTCTTCTCCATCTACGTCGTCCCGCCGTATCTGACCACGGCGGTCGGCTTCGTGCTCCTCGTCGTGGTGCTCGTGCTGCGCCCCGGCGGGTTGTTCGGCCAGCGGGTGTTGCGGTGAGGGCAGCGCGGTCGCTGCGGTGGATCAGCATCCGGGCGCTGATCGCCTTCGCGGTCGCCGTCCTGGTGCTGTGGACCGCGCCGCTGGTGCTGCCGCTGGGCGACTACACCCACAACATCATCGGGCTCACCTTCATGTTCATGGCCGCCGCGCTGGCCTGGAACTGGCTCGGCGGCTTCGTGGGCCAGATCAGCTTCGGGCACTCGGCGATGTTCGGCGTCGGCGGATTCGTGGCCGCCCGGCTGATGCTGGCGTTCGGGCTGCCGAGCGTGGTCGGCTGGCTGGCCGGCGGCCTGGTCGCCGGCGGCTACGCCCTGCTCTGGGGGCACCCGACGTTGCGACTTCGCGGGCCGTACTTCTCCATCGCGACGATCGGCGTCGGCGAAGCCACCCGGCTCATCGCCACCTACTGGTCGGATTTCACCGGCGGCTCCTCCGGCCTCTCGCTGCCGCTGTCCAGCGGCCCCACCAAATACCAGCTCTACTGGTACGGGCTCTACCTGCTGGTCGCCGCGGTCGCGATCTCCTACTGGCTGCGCCGGTCCCGGATCGGCCTGGCCCTGCTGGCCATCAAGGAGGATGTGGAGGCGGCCGCGGACGTGGGCGTCAACGCGACGCGGTACCAGGACCTCGTCCTGTTCCTCTCCGGGACCATGGTCGGCGTCTGCGGCGGCTTCTACGCCTCCTACCAGGCGTTCATCGACCCGCAGGACATGTTCAGCTTCGACCGGTCGATCTCGCTGATCCTGATGGCCGTGATCGGCGGGATCGGCACCGTCCTGGGCCCCACCGGCGGCGCCGTGGTCTTCGTGATCATCCAGGAGTTCCTGCTGGCCAACTACTCCCAGCTCTACCTCGGCCTGTACGGAATCCTGCTGATCCTGATCATTCTCTTCGAGCCGCTCGGGCTGGCCGGCCTGCTGCTGCGCCTGCGCCGGCTCACCGGATACCGCCCACCGGCGGACGTCGGCGCCGGCGGGCTGACCTCAACGGCAGCCGGCGGCGCGACCGAAGCTGCCGCCGTCCCTGCCGATCAGAGCGGGCGATGACCGCGCTACTGGTCGGCGAGTCCGTCAGCCGGCACTTCGGCGGGCTCCGCGCCGTGGACAACGTCGACTTCCACGTCGACGAGGCGGAGATCCTCGGCCTGATCGGACCCAACGGCGCGGGCAAGACCACCCTGTTCTCGGTGGCCGCCGGCTCGGTCCCGCCGACGAGCGGCCGGGTGCTGCTGGCGGGCACGCCGGTGAGCGGGAAGTCCGCACACCGCTCCGTGCACCTGGGCGTCTGCCGTACCCACCAGATAGTCCGGCCGTTCGCCCGGCTGACCGTGCTGGACAACGTTCTGGTCGGATTCCACTACGGACGGCCGGCGACCATGCCGCACCGCGATCCACGCGGGGTAGCCATGGAACTGCTCGAGTTCATCGGGCTGGCCCGCGACGCCCACCGGCTGCCCGGCCAGTTGACCCTCGCCGGGCGCAAGCGGCTCGAGGTGGCGCGGGCGCTGGCCACCGGCCCGCGAGTGCTCCTGCTGGACGAGGTCGTGGCCGGGTTGAACCCGGCGGAGGCCCTCCGGCTCGTCGAGCTCATCCGGCAGATCCGCGACCGGGGCATCGCGATCATCATGATCGAGCACGTCATGCCCGCCGTCATGGCTCTCTCCGACCGCGTCATCGTGCTGGATCACGGCCGCAAGATCGCCGAGGGCACGCCCGCCGAGGTGGCCGACGATCCGCTGGTCATCGAGGCCTACCTGGGCCGCGACGCTCAGGAGCCGGGACATGCTTGAGGTACGCGACATCTCGGCCTGCTACGGCGACGCGCAAGCCCTGTTCGGCGTCAGCCTCACCATCGAGCACGGCGAGCTGGTCACCCTCGTCGGAGCCAACGGCGCCGGCAAGACCACCACCCTGCGAGCCATCTCCGGCATCCGCCCGATCACCCGTGGCGACCTGCTTTTCGAGGGCGAGTCGCTGCTGCGGGTGCCGGCCCACCGCCGGCCCGGGCTGGGCATCGCGCTGGTACCCGAGGGAAGGGAGCTGTGGCCGCAGCTGACCGTGCTGGAAAACCTCGAACTCGGCGCGTACGACCGGGCGGCCCGCAACTCCAGCGCCACCACCCTGGAGTGGGTCTACGAACTCTTCCCCATCCTGAAGACCCGGGCCGCCCAACTGGCCGGCAGCATGTCCGGCGGCGAGCAGCAGATGGTCGCGATCGCCCGGGCGCTGATGAGCCGGCCCCGGCTGCTCATGATGGACGAGCCCAGCCTCGGACTCGCTCCCCTGGTGGTGACCCAGATGTTCGCGATCATCCGCCGGCTGCACGCCGACGGCCTCACCATCCTGCTGGTGGAGCAGAACCTGGTCCGGGCCCTCGAGGTCGCCGACCGCGGGTATGTCGTCGAGACCGGCACGATCTCGCTCAGCGGCACCAGCGCCGAACTGCTCGCCAATCCGGCCGTCCGGACCGCGTACCTCGGGCTCTGAAGCGGCCCCCCGCGGGTGATGCGCGGCCGGTACGCGCCGCGCATCACCTCCGCCGAGAGCGGCTCAGCTGTTGCCGACCGCCGAGGCCCAGTCGAAGTTCACGCCCATCTGGGCGAACATGACGCTGTATCCGACGTAGCAGTCGAACTTCTCGACCTTGCCGTTGCGCAGGTACCAGAAATCGGCGGTGGGCACGTCGACCCTGGCGCCGTTCGGCTTGAGGTTGCCCGCCGGCGTCGGCAGCGGCCCCTTGAACGTGCCCTGGATGGACAGCTCGATGCTGACCACGTCGCCGCGCACGGTGATCTGCTTCAGCTCACGATGGACGTCGGGGAAGATGCCGACCATGTTGTTCAGCACGTCACCGAGCGCCGGGCCCTGGTAGCTGTGCCCGGCCACGACGTCGTTGAACACGCCGTCCTTGGTGAAGCTGTTGACGAAGGTGGCGACGTCCAGGCTGTCGCCCTCCGCCACGTGATACGCCCGCAGGACGATCGCGAGGTTGGCCAGGAGGGTGTGACGCTTCGGGAGATCACGGACGCGGCCGGGGCCAACGTCGCGGCGGCGAGCTACCACTTCGGGTCTCTGCAGCGGCTGTGCGACGCCGCGATCGAGCACGCCCTGGAGCGCTATCTGGACGCGCAGATCCAGGCGATGAGCGCTTTGCAGCCCGGGTCGACAATCGAGGAGTTGGCCGCGGCGTTCGCCCGGCCGATGGTGGGTGCGCTCACGGCGGGTGGATACGAACTCGCGGTCATGCGGACCGTGGCACGCTTCGGGATCGATCCGCCACCGGGCTGGGATCGCCTGGCGGGCAAGTTCGACCAGACCCGCAAGGATGCCCTGCGGGTGCTGACGGCCGCCCTTCCCGGGGCCAAGGAGCCGGAGCTGACCTTCAGGGTGAGGTGCGCGGCCGGCATGCTGAATTGGCTCGCACTGGCGCCCATCGGCGCCGAGCTGGCGGCAAGTCGCTGAAGCAGATCGAACGGCTGCTGCTGCCCGCCCTGGCCGGGACGCTGCACGGCTACCCCAGCGCCGGCTGACCCGCGGGATCGAGGACCGGGCGCTTGCGGTTCGCCTTACCCACCGCTCCGGCTACGGCGGGCGGTGGCCGGTGTGGTGTCGGAAGGTTCCGGGGGTGGCGCCGTCGAGGCGGCGGAAGAACAGGCCGAAGGCGGACGGGTCGGTGAAGCCGAGGCGGCTGCTGATGTCGGCGACGGTGTGGTCGGTGTTGGCCAGTAGCCGGCGGGCCTCGAGCAGTACGCGTGCGTCGATGAGCTGTTTGGGGGTGCGGCCGAGGCCGGCCAGGCAGGCGCGGGTCAGGGTTCGTGGCGACCAGCCGAGCGACGCCGCGGCTTGCCGGGTGGTCAGCCGTTCGCGGTAGTGCTGTTCCAGGTGGCGTTCGAAGGATCGAAGGATTTCGCCGGTGCGTCCGGCCGGGTCGGGTTCGTCGGGCGTCAGGGCGGCCAGATGCAGCAGCAGGGCGCTGAGGGCGTACCGCGGGGCGCCTTGTGCGGGCGCGGCCCCGCGCAGCACGGCGACGAGATCGGTGACCGCCGCTGCCGCCGCGGGCGGTAGCCGCCAGGTGGTGCTGCGGATCGAGGGCTGCAGCAGGTCGCGGATCCCCGGCCCGTCCGCCGGGGCCAGATCGGTGAACAGTACGGCGTCACCGGCGATACCCGGGTCCGGGCGGAACCGCTGAACCGCGCCGGGCCGAATCCACAGAACCGTCGCGGGCTCGTACGGCCGGTCGACGAAGTCGACGTGGTGCGCTCCGGCGCCTCGGGTGATCCAGAACAGGGTGTGGAAGTCGCTGCGGTGCGCGCCGATCCGGATGATCCTGGCGCCGCTGAACAGCGCAGCGAGGTCGATGACTTCGATGTCCCATGGCGCGGCCCCGGCCGGCTGAAACGGCACCGCGGGAAGCTGTCCACTTCTGTCCATGCGATGACCCTAGTTGTACTGGTAGGGCCGAGCGGGCCGTCCTACGTTGGGTGCCGAATCGTCCAGCTGTAGAGAGGTATCCGAGATGACTTCGCAGCATGAGGTGGGCCGCTTGTTCGACGTGCAGGGCGGCCAGGTGCACGCCGACGTCCGCGACGGTGACGGCCCGGTGCTGATCTTCCTGCATTACTGGGGAGGCTCACGGCGTACCTGGGGGCCGGTGCTGCGGCGCCTGGACGCCGGGCCCGGCTACCTGGCCTACGACCAGCGCGGTTGGGGCGACTCCGCAAGCCTGCCGGGGCCTTACGATCTGGACCAGTTCGCGGACGACGCGCAGCGGGTCATCGACGCGCTCGACGGCTCCCGCTATGTGCTCGTCGGGCACTCCATGGGCGGCAAGGTGGCTCAACTGCTGGCCGCGCGCAAGCCCGCGGGTCTGCTCGGAGTCGTCCTCGTGGCGCCCGCGCCGCCCGCGCCGATCGGGGTGACCGAGCAGTTGCTGGCGGCGGTTTCGCACGCCTACGACAGCGAGGAGACGGTGCTGCAGGGCATCGACCAGATGCTGACCCACCGCGCGCTGACCGCGGAGCTGCGCCGGCAGGTGGTCGAGGACAGCCTGCGCGGCGGCGAACAGGCCCGTCTCGCGTGGCCACAGCAAGGCATGATCCAAGACCTCTCCGCCGGTGTCGCAGCCATCGACGTGCCGGTCCTGGTGCTCGCCGGCAGCCACGACAAAGTCGACCCGCCGGCCGTGCTCGCCGACCATCTGCTGCCGCTGATCCCGACCGCCTCGCTGGCCGTCCTGACCGGCACCGGCCACCTCTCCCCTCTCGAGGTGCCCGACCAGGTGGCCGCACACCTCGGCAGATTCGTCGCCCAGCTCTAGGCGGTCGGGCTGCTGTGCCGGAACAGCGCCCGGTATCCCTGGGGTGAGGTGCCGAGGTGCCGGTGGAAGGCGGCCCGCACGGAGGCAGGCGCGCCGAGTCCGGTGACGCGGCCGATGTGTTCCACGGGCAGCGCTGTCGTCTCCAGCAGTTCGCGGGCGCGGTCGATGCGGGCGTCGGCGAGCCAGGCCATCGGTGAGGTGCCGGTCTCCTCACGGAATCGGCGAATGACGGTCCGCCGGGACATGTGCGCGTGTGCGGCGAGAACGCAGTCGGTCAGCACGGAGATCGCCGAGCACAGCATCCGCAGCTTCCTGTTCGCTCGTCTGGTCGCCGAGCAGGAAGGTTCCGTAGCCGACGCGGCCTACGACGAGGACCTGCTGTTCGCCGCCTGCGTGTTGCATGACCTGGCCTTGGGCCCCCTCGGGACGAGCAAGGCCCGGTTCGAGGTTGAGGGCGCGGATCTGGCCGTGTCGGTGCTGACCGGGCACGGCGTCTCGGCCGCGGACGTCGACCGGGTCTGGGAGGCGATCGCCCTGCACTCGGTCGTGGGCATCGCCGACCGCCGGGGTCTGCTGACGTATCTGACGCACAAGGGAGTATTCATAGACACCGGCCGCTTCACCGACCTCGACGCCGCGCGGCTGCGGCAGGTCTACGCCGTGTACCCCCGGCCCGCCGGTGCCACGTTCATCCGGAACGCGATCGTGGAGCACGCCGCCCGCTCCGACGCGGCGGCGCCGCCCTTCTCGATCGCCGCCGAACTGCTGCGCCAACGACGCGCCGAAGCCTCGTCGTAGCGCCTTACTAGTCGTCGTGCGTCAGGTGGGGCCACAGCCCGGCCCAGTCGGTTGTGGGGCCGGTGCAGAGGCCCAGGTCGAGGTGGTTGAAATCGTTGTCCACATCGTACGGCGTGACGAACGTGCCCACCGTCAGGCACTGCGCGAAGTACGGCCGGAGTTGGTCTGCGGCGTCCACCGCGAGCACCGTGGCGTCGGACGCCGAACCCGGTCCCCACATGCCGTACGCGTTGTGTCCCGACAGCACGGGCGGCAGCCCTGGCGCGCCGAGCACGTCGAGCGTCGCCGCTTCGGCGTAGTTGCCGGTGAAAATCGACGTCGGTGGTGTGCCGGCGGCGGCGAGCGCGGTGTTCTCGGTCGCGACGAGGTGAGCGAGCTCCGGCCAGCCGACCATGTCGGCCAGGTCGGCACTGGTCGTGTGCGCGTGCAGGTCCCGCACCGGCCAGACCGGTAGCACCGAGGGCAACTCGACCACGGTCGCGACGAGGATGGCGCCGACGACGAGGGCACGGCGTCCGAGCGGTCGCCGGCCCCTGGCGAACCAGCGCTCGGTCGCCACCGACCCCGCCGCGAGTACGGCCGGCAGCAGACCCGAGGTGTAGTAAGGCTTTCCCGGCACCCACGCCAGCACGTAGATCGCTACCAGGGTGACCGCGACCGCGAGGTACCGCACTTCCGGCGTACGCCACAGCCGCACGACGCCGGCGATCAGCACCGGGGCGGTGAAGAGGCCGCCGTAGACGATCTGCGCCGGTAACCCGCCCAGGTAGGCGGCCGCGGATGTGTTCTCCCGGTGTAGCGACGCGGCCATCGCGAACTGGGGCCAGCCGTGCGTCGCCTGCCACACCACGTTCGGCGCCCAGATGACCGCCGCGACCGCGGCGCCCAGCCACGGCCAGCGCGTGCGCACGACGTCGAACCGGCGGGTGGCGAGCAGCCCGATCGTGAGCGCCAGCAACAGCAGCGCGATCAGGTTGTTGGTCTGCAGGCCGAGGCCGGCGGCGAGCCCCGCGCCGAGCCACCACCGGGGCCGGTCCCGCGCGATCGCGGTGCTCACGCACAGCACAACCAGCGTCCAGGTCAGCAGCGCCGGCGGCGTGGTGTTGCCGATGTGGACGGCGCCGAGCAGCACCGGCGCGCCGGCCAGGCAGAGCGCCGCCAGGACGCGGCCGATGCGCCCAGCGCCGAAGATCGCGGCCTGTCGCGCGGCCAGCACGATGATCGCGCCGCCCTCCAGCGCCGGCAGCGTGCGTACGGCGGTCGGATTCGTGCCGCCGATCATCGTGGCCAGCCGGTTCAGGAGTGGGGCGAGCGGCGGCTGGTCGACGTAACCGAAGGCGAGGTGGCGGCCGGCTTGGATGAAGTAGAGCTCGTCCTGCTGGAAACCGTAGCCGGCGCTGAACGCCAGCTCGATGCCGACAAACGCGGCGGCGATGACCCAGACCAGCGTCGGGAGGCGGTCGTCGGTGGTGGGCTCGCTCACGTGTCCTCACATTCGGTGCTGGTCTCGCTACGCCGTGCGGGTCGCAGCCCGCTCACTCAGGCTAGGCCGTGGTTTCCCGCACCCACGGCAGCAGCAGCCGTTCGACCAGAGACAGCACGTAGAACAGCACGACGCTCATCACGGCGAGCAGCACGATGGCGGCAAACGCCATGGCGGTGTCGGAGCCGGCGTTCTGGATGACGAAGCCGAGCCCGGCGGTGGAGCCGGACAACTCGCCGACGAGCGCCCCGATCACGGCCAGCGGCATCGCGACCTTCAGGCCGACGAAGATCTGCGGCAGCGCCGACGGGAGCCGCACCCGGATGAACGTCTGCCAACGGGAGGCCGCCAGTGATTGGGCGAGCTCGGCCAAGTCGGCCGGGGTGCGGGTGAGGCCGGTCGCGACGGCCAGGACGACCGGGAAGAAGCACAACAGGACGACCATCACGACCTTCGGTCCCTGACCGAAACCCATCCAGACGAGCAGCAGCGGCGCGAAGGCCAGCTTCGGTACGGCGTTGAGCGCCACCAGGGTCGGCATGAAGGCCCGTTCCAGAGTGCGTGACGTGGCCAGCGCCCCGCCGATCGCCACCCCCAGCCCCACCGTGATCGCGAAGCCTTCGGCGACCTCCAGGAACGTCACCCAGGCGTTGTCGAGGAGATATCCAGGTAACCGGCCGAACGCGAAGACCACGGCCGGCGGCGTCGGCGCGACGTAGGACTCGATCCCCAGCACGATCATCGCAAGCCACCACAGCCCGATGCAGGCGGCGGCGCCCGCGACCGGCAGGAGGATCGCGGTGGCGATCTGGCGTCCACGGCTGGGCGGGCCGGGGTCCGCCATGTCAGCCGTTCGGTGCGAAGGCGAAGGACACCACGTCGGCTGCGTTGATGGTGCCGGTGACGATCCCGGCGGCCTGGATGACGGCGATGTTGCGGGCCACCCGCTGCGAGTCGAGCGCGCCGACGGCGGTGGACTTCACGTACGGTGCCATGAGCACGTTCTCCGCCGCGGCCACGGGGGCCGGCTGGAGCTTTTGATACTTGGCGTAGATGGTCCCGGCCTCGGTCGGGTTGTCCATCGCGTACGCGAGTCCCTTGAGCATTGCGTCGTTGAACTTCCTGACCCTGTCCGGGTTGTCCGCGAGCGCCTTCTTGGAGACGGCCAGCCCGTTGCCGTAGAGATCGGGGAGATACTCGCTGAACGGCAGGATCACGGCCTTCCTGCCCTTCGCGGCCGCCTCGATGCCCGGCTTGCCCACCACGAACTGGGTCGCCGCATCGATGCTGCCGGTGGCGAGGTTCTGGCCCATCTGCTGGACCGGCACGACGACCCACTGGATCTTCGAGCCGTCCACGCCGGCCAGCTTCGCGTACGTATCAAAAAGCGACCGGACCACGCCGCCCGGGATGTAGGCGATCCGCTTGTCCGCCAGATCCTTGGGGGCGGTGATGCCGCTGCCGTCGAGCGCCATGATGCAGGAGAGATTGCGCTGCTGGACGGCGCTCACCACGGTGAAATCCTTGAACACGCCCTTGCCGTACTCGATGAGCGCCGCGGTGATGTCGACAGTGGCGAAATCCGCCTGGCCGCCCTGCAGCAGCTTGAGGTTCTGCTCCGTGCCGTTGCCCGGCTTGACCTCGACGTCGAGCCCGGCGTCCCGGAAATAGCCCTTTTCCGAGGCGACATAGATGTACGCCTCCCGGCCCTGGACGCCGGCGCCGGTCAGGTAGGTGACCTTTTCCAAGGCCTTGGCGGCTTCGCCATTGTCGTCACCGCCGGAGGTGCAGCCCGCGACCAGCACCAGCGTCGACGCGGCCGCGGCGGCGCCCAGCACCCGGGTCATCCTTCGCACGAAACCGGTCGGCACTGATGATCTCCTAAGTGGATCTTCTGTACGCAGAACGAACGTCCAGGATCGGCGTGCAGCACGATAGCGGTCACATCACTTGATCGGAATAGAAATGTCTCAATCTTGCAGCACCGAAGCCCCGCGGGATGGCGCCGACGAGCGCTGCCCGGCGAACTCGGCGACGACCTGCCAGCCGGCGTCGCCGGGGCCGTAGCTCAGGGTTCCGCCGGCGGCCGCCACGTCGGCAGCCAGGCTGCGTAACCCGAACCCTCCCGGCGTCGCGGGGGTTCGCACCGCGCCGCCCCGCGCGGTGCTGGTGAGCCGCAACGAGAAGGCGTCGGCATCGCGGGTCAGGGTGGCGCTCAGGCGCGCCCCCAGGCCGTCGTGCCGTAACGCGTTCGTGGCGGCCTCGCCGACCAACCGGTACAGCACCTCACGCACGGCGCCCGGCAATCCGGCCAGGTCGGCGGGGAGCGAGGACGGCACGGTCAGCCCCGCCTCCCGCAACGCCGCCAGCCGCCCGGCCAGCGCGGTCGCCGTGTCCCGCTGCTCCTTCTCGGCCAGTGCCAGCCGCACCTCGGCGAGGGCGTCCCGGCCGGCCTGTAGCACGGTGTCGAGGCGATCCTGGTCGGCCGGCGCCAGCCGCGCGGTCGTTCGCAGCGCTTCGCCCTGAACCAGCATGACCGTCACCGTGTGGGCGAGGCCGTCGTGGAGTCGGCGGGCCAGTTGTTCGCGGGAGCGTGCGGTGGCAGCCGCCTGGTCGGCCAGGTGCCGTTCGAGGCGCAGCTGGGCGATCGTGGTGCGTTCGCGGAGGTGCTCGCCGCGCTCGACGCCGGCCAGCCACGTGACGGTCAACGCGACCGCCGCCAGCAGGCCGCCTTCCACCAGGCCGTGCCGGAACGCGCCAGCCACCGTGACGAGCATCGCGGCCGCGGCGCACAGGCCCCACCGCACCGCCGGTGACCGGTGCGTTGCCGCCGTGTACAACGCCAGGGAGACCGGCAGGTAACCCACCGCGCGGGACATGCCCAGCAGCGAGTGCGCCGCCGTGGCCGTGCTGATCACGGCTAGCGCCACGCCGGGGACCTGGCGGCGGACGACGAGTGGGAGCAGTTGGCCGACCGCCAGCGGGACGGAGACCACCGTGCCCGACAGGACGTACAGCGAGACGAGGGTGGCGTACAGCGTCAGGTCCACCGCGGCCTGCCAGTGCTTGCGCAGGCGAGCTGGCATCGGTCCCCCTGTCGTCCCGCTGGCATATCATCGGCCGGTGATCCGGCTCGTCATCGTCGACGACCAGGCCCTCGTCCGCGAGGGCCTGGGCCTGATCCTCGGTGGGCAACCCGACATCGAGGTCGTCGCCGAGCTCGCGGACGGCGCCGCGCTGAGACAAGCAGAGGTCCACGCCGACGTCATCCTCCTGGATCTCTACCTGCCCGGCGCCGACGGGGTGACGGTCATGCGCGAGCTGCGGGCCCGCCGGCCGGGCACGAAGGTGCTGATGCTGACCACGGTCGGGAGCGCGTTCGACATTCAGCGGGCCCTCGCGGCCGGCGCCGACGGGTTCGTGCTCAAGGACGCCACCGGCGCGGAGCTGGCCGCTGCCGTCCGTGGCGCGCACGCCGGTGTGCGGCCGTTGAGCGCCTCGGCCGCAGCCGTGCTCTGGCCACCACCGCATCCGGACTCGCCACCGGCCGGCGGTGCGGCCGACCCGAGCACCCTCACCCCGCGCGAGCGGGAGGTGCTCGACCTGCTCGGCCAGGGGCTCGGCAACCGCGAGATCGCACGGACCCTCGCCCTCGCCGAGCGAACGGTCAAGACCCACGTCAGCAACCTGCTGGCGAAGCTCGACGTGACCAGCCGAACGCAGGCCGCGCTGCTGGCAAGGGGTCTGCCACGCCGGTAGGTACCAAAGGACCGGTCCGGCTACGCCCTTCGCCGCTTCCGGCCGCACGGCGTCGCTGCGAGGCTGCCCGGGTGCGTACAGACAACAACTCCGGCACCCGCCGCCGCCGGCTGCGGCGTGGCGCCGTGGCGCTGACCGTCGTCATGCTCTTGGTGATCGGGCTGTACCTGCGCAACAGCTCGGTGATCGCCGGGCCGGAGCGCGGGCAGCGACCGTTCCTGCTCGCCCACCGCGGGGTCGCGCAGACGTTCGACCTGGCCGGGGTCACGGCCGACACGTGCACCGCGCGGCTGATCCACCCGCCGCAGGTGCCCTACCTGGAGAACACGCTGCCCTCGCTGAAGGCGGCGTTCGACGCGGGCGCCGATGCGGCCGAGATCGACGTGCAGCTGACCCGCGACGGCCAGCTCGCCGTCTTCCACGACGCCACGCTCGACTGTCGAACCGACGGCACCGGCACCGTCGGCGAGCACACCCTAGAGGAGTTGCGACGCCTCGACGTCGGCTATGGCTACACGTCAGACGGCGGGGCCACATACCCGTTCCGTGGCAAAGGAATAGGGCTGCTGCCCACGGTGCCTGAGGTGTTCGCCGCGTTCCCCGGCCAGGAGCTGAAGCTGGACCTCAAGCGCGACAACGCGGCCGACGGCGACGCACTCGCGGCGTTCCTCGCGACCCTGCCGACGGACCGGCTCGCCACCGTCACGGTCACCGGCGGCGACGCCGCGGTGGCCGCCGTCGAGCGACGGTTCCCCCAGATCCGGGCGTCGTCCCGGACGATCATAAAAAACTGCCTGATCGCGTACGCCGGGAGCGGCTGGACCGGGCACGTGCCCGCCAGCTGCCGGCACCGCGAACTGACCCTGCCGGCCCGCTACGGCAAGTGGCTGTGGGGCTGGCCCAACCTGTTCGTGGCCCGCATGCGCGGGGTCGACACCCGCGTGGTCCTGGTGCGCGGCGAGGGCGACTGGTCGGCCGGCTACGACACCGCCGCCGACGTCACCGAGCTGCCCGACGGATACACCGGCGCGATCTGGACCAACCGCGTCGACGTCGTCGCGCCCCTGCTGCGACCCTGAGCCGTCGGTGCCGCCGCCGCGGCTCGAAAGCCGCAGGACACCTACATGCCCTTCGGCGGTGAAGCACGGCGTGGGCCACGACTCGCAAGGTCGTGGCGCACGCGGCGATCAGGGATAGCTGACGAGATAGCTCGGCACCGTCGCGGTGCCCGCGGCCACGCCGCCGGTGGTGTTGATGACGTTGGTGATGGAGCCGACGCCGCCCAGCGAGACGGTCAGCAGGCTGTGGAATTTGACGGCTGCCTTGTTCGGGGCCTCGAAGCCGCGGGCCGCGACGATCGACGGGTTGACGTTGAAGTAGCAGTAGCTGCCCATGCCCCAGGCCTCATGGGTGGCCACCGAGTCCGCGACCTTGTAAGCGGCGTAGCCGTTTGTTCCAGTTCGCCAGGCGGCCTGAGTCGGCGGGTCGTACGGCATCTCGTTCTGGAAGAAGATCGTCCGGCCGCCGTTGCCGTTCCACTGCACCTCGTAGTTCTGGTAGTGCTCGACGAACAGCCCGACGGCGAGCACGTCGTTGCCGTTGACGATCAGCCCGCTGGCGGCCGGGTTCGTGGTCCAGCCGACGCCGGTGCCGTGGTCGGCGCGCCATGCCCAGATGTGGTCGATCAGGGTGTTGTTGCTGTTGACCAGCAGGCTGTTGGTCGCCGCACCGGCGGCGGCACCGCCGATCCGGAAGAACACGTCCTGCACCGAGGTCGGGTTGGCGGCGTGGTTCGCCGACGAGCCGGCCGGGCCGATCTGCAGCAGGTTGGCCGAGTTCGTCGAGCCGGCGTCGAAGAGCAGGCTGGAGATCTTCACGCCGTCCACGTCCGCGACCGACATGGGCGTCACGCCGCCGTCCGGGATGATCGTCGCGTAGCCCAGGCCCATCACGACCGTGTTCGCCCGGGTCACGTTGATCGTCTGGTTGACGTGGTAGATGCCCGGGGTGAACAGCAGGTTCAGGCCCTGGGCCAGCGCCGTGTTGATCGTCGCGGCCGAGTCGCCGGGGTGCGCGACGTAGAACTGGGTCAGCGGGATCGAGCCGCCCGGCGTGTTCGGCCAGGTGATGCCGGACGAGTTCGTCTGCAGGCTGGGCACCCACACCGCATAGTTCGAGCCGTCCAGATACAGGTACGGCTTCTCCCGGCTGATCGGGGTGGTGGCCAGGGTGGTGATCGGCGGGTTCGGGAACGAGGTCGCCGGTGCGCCGACGACGCCGCTGAACACGTTGTTCCAGACGGCGTTCAGATTCATCTGGATCTGGCTGTTGCGGGTGTACCACTGCTGCTGCGAGAACGGCTGCAGCTGACCGTCGATGCGGGTGTCGGCGATGTAGCCGCCGCTGGCCCAGCCGAAACCGGTCGGCGTCAGGCTGAGGTGGGTGTGGATGTCCATCCGCCGCATCGGCGCGGCCTGGGCGACAGCCCATCTTTCGTACGCGGTCCCGGCCGGTGGCGTGACGGAGAAGTTCTCCGTCGAGCGCCAGAAGTTCTGGGTGGCGTTCCCTCCGAACCAGCCGGCGTCCACAGTGAGGTTGCTGCTGTTGAGTTGCACGTCGTCGGGGTTGCGGCCGAGCCCGGCAATCGAGGTGTAGAAGCCGATGTTGGCGTTCAGGCCGGAGTACGTGCCCGGCTTGAACATCAGCTCGTAGCGCTGGGTGCCGAACTGGTTGGTCTCCTGCTGGCTGAAGACGGTGTCGAGCTGACTCTGGATCGACGCGGTGGACATCGACGGGTCGAAGACGAGCACGTTCGGGCCGAGCGAGCCGCCGCCGGTCACCGGAGGAGTGGTCCCGGTCGGGCTGCCGAAGACCTGGAACTCGAACAACGAATATCCGTACGGCGTCCCGCGGGCGGTGCCGTTCATGCGTACGTAGCGGCCGGTCCCGGACACCGTCAGGGTCTGCACCCCGCCCGTCCCGGTGCTGGTGGAGTAGATCGGCGTCCAGGCAGCGCCGTCGGCGGACGTCTGGATCTGGAACGCCGAGCCGTACGCGGCCTCCCAGTTCAGCACGACCTGGCCGATCGTGTAGCTGGCGCCCAGATCGACCTGGATCCACTGCGGATCGGCGAAGGCGCTGGACCAGCGGGTGGCGGTGTTGCCGTCCACCGCGTTCGACGCCGGGAAGGAGGCGTTCTCGGTCGAGGAGGCGGTGGCGGGCTTGCCTTGCGAGACCAGGGTGTCGGCGGCGTGGGCGGCCTGCGAGGTGACGAGCGTGAAGCTCGCGACCAGCACGACGGCCAAGCCGGCCAGCGCCGTCCTGGCCGATCGGGATCGTTTGCGGACATGGTTGGGGACGGCGACTCGCATGACTACTCCTTGAGGACGGAGGGGTAGCTGAGGCACGGCGGAGGACATTGCGAAATTGTTACGAGAGAGCGCTCTCTTACGGTGGGCCGCCCGGGAGAATATGTCAACACCTCGATGCGTTCTCGATGTTGCCGGCGCCTGGCGGTGGCACCGCATCGGCAGCCGACCGCCCCGCCCGCCTGCCACGGCGTCCGGCCGAGACCATGCCGGCAGGTGGCCGTGCCCGAGGCGCGGACGTGGATCTGGCGCAACGTTGCCGGTCGCGGCAGGTTACTGCGGTGCGTTCACCCGCCGGTTCGCCAGGTCAAAGGTGGCACGAGCGTTATCGATTTCTTCAACATGCCGCTCGGCCCAGTCGGCGACACCTTCGATGACGTTGAGTAGTCCAGCCCCGAGTGCAGTCAGTTGATAATTCACTTCCAAAGGTAGGCCAGGGCTCGCAATTCTCGTGATCAGGCCATCACGTTCAAGCTCGCGCAGAGTCTGCGTCAGCATCTTCTTACTCGCCCCTGCGATTGACCGGGACAACTCACCGTGGCGGTGGGGACCCTTGCCCAGTTCCTTGAGTATCAGGCTCGCCCACTTGTTGCCGAGGCGCCGCAAGGTTCGGTGCACGGGACAAGCGGCGACCGCATCGAGATAGCCGGCTCTATCCAACTCAACATCTCCGTTCTGGCCGGGCACCTTAAGGTGCCTACTGGCTCACCGCCTGGGACGACAATAGTCTCGGCTGTGACTTGCTCCTCGAACGAACAGGGCGCCCATGACTCGCATCTCCTTTCTCGGATCGGGCAACGTCGCTGCGGCCCTCGCCCGCCCGCTCGGGTCCCACGGGCACTCGGTCCTGGTCGGATCCCGTGACCCGGCCCGAGTTTCGTGGGTTGGCGGTGCCGACGTGCGGGCGACAACACTCCACGACGCTGCCGCCGGCGGTGAGGTAGTCATCAACGCGCTTCCCGGCGTGGTGTCGCTGGAAATCCTGTCCCGGCTGCGGTCGGCACTTGACGGTAAGATTCTCATTGACGTTGCCAACGCCGTGCGAGTGGACGCCGCCGGATTCGCCACGGAACTGCTCTATCCCGGCAGCAGCCTGGCCGCCGAAATCCAATTAGCACTTCCGCGAACTGAAGTGGTCAAGGCGCTCAACACAATGCATGTCTCACTCATGGCAAGGCCCAACCTCGTTGCGCATTCGCCTGCCGTATTCCTCTCCGGCAACACCATCGAGGCGAAGCAAGGAACCGGGCGCCTGCTGGAAGACCTCGGCTGGCTGCCGCACGATATCTTCGACTTGGGACCGATCGGCACCGCCCAGTGGTCGGAAGGCTTCATCATGACGATTCGGCCATTGATCAGCGCCCTCGGCCCGGTGCCATTCGGTCTGGCCGTCGCTCGCTAACGCAGGATACGTGCTCGCAGAGCGAAGGTAGCAAGCAGTAGACCCATCAGGCACACGCCGACGGGGTAGCCCCAGGCGATGTCGAACGGACCGAGCCCGGGCGCAAGCAACCGCCCGGCCACCACCGCCAGGCACAGCAGCACCGCCAGCCAGGAGAAGTGCGGACCGGTCCACACCGAGGCCCCGCTCCCGTTCGCACGTCGCGTCCACCACGGCGCGAAGCTCACAGCCGTGAGCAAGAGTCCAAGAGCGACCTCCAGGCGGCGAACGCCGAGCAGCCACAAATGATCCGGCACGCCTTCAGTATCGCCCAACGTCGGCTGCCCGGGTGAGCGCGATCTCTAGTGTCGAAGCGTGGACATCGACTGGAATGCCGAACTCCTCGATCAGCTCGAGTGGCACTGGGAGCATCAGCTCCGGCCCCGGCTGGACGGGCTGACCGACGACGAATACTTTTGGCAGCCTGTTCCCGGCTGCTGGACCCTCACCCGCCGTGCCGAGAGCACAGCGCCGATGCCGCTCGGCGCCGGCGAGTTCACGATGGACTATGCCCCACCGCCGCACGATCGCGAGCCCGTCACCACGATCGCCTGGCGGCTGGCGCATCTCATCGCCGTGTTCGGGCCGCCGACGGCCGCCCACTTCGACCGCCCACGTGCCAATAGCCACGTTTTCGACTACTCAGGAACCGCTGAAGCCGCATTGTGCCAACTCGACGACGGTCACGATGCCTGGATCCGAGACGTACGCGCCCTTGGCACAGCGGGCCTCACCCGACCTCAGGGCAGCATCTCCCCGCCGGAGTACGCGGACGCGCCACTGGCCAAGCTTGTCCTGCACATCCACCGCGAGGTCATCCACCATGGCGCGGAGATCTGCCTGCTTCGGGACCTCCACTTGTGGAAGGACGACCGCGATCGCTCATGAGCTCCAGCCGCGCAGTCGACCAGCGGCGCGCCCTTCCCGCCGAGCTCGACGCACCCCCCGATCAGCACCCGCATCCCCGTTGTGCGGCCACTGCGGACACTTCCCGCACAAGCCGCGGCTTGCCGAAACCGGCGACCAGGGCCACCAGCGGCTGGCCGCCCACGGCCCAGTTCAGTAGGGCGGACAGCCGGTCGACTTCGCGGCCCCGGCCGACCAGGACGGGGCTCTCCACGGCCTGACTGTCGGCCAGGCACACCGCGCTATCAGGCACCTCGGCGGCGGCGCCGGACACCACCGGGACCGGGCCGATCCGAAGCCGCCCCACCGGGCGGCAGAGCACGAGGTCAACTGCCGGAGGCGGGCGACGAGACCGAGGAGAGGGTGCTCGAGGTCAGGCTTCCGTTCCGGCGAGGTGGGCCGCGCCGAGCAGCGGTGCCTCGGTCAGGTGGCGGGCGGGTTCGACGGTGACGGCGGTTGCGGCGCGCAGTGGTCCGGCCACGAGGTCCCAGGATGCCGCGATGGATCCACCCACCACCAGAACCGTTGCACCGCACGCCCGAAGACAGGGATCCAGCACGGCGCCCAACGCTCGGAAGGCCTGCGCGAAGACATCAGCCGCGGCCCGGTCGCCCTGCCTCGCCCGTTCCGCGATCTCCCGCACGTCAGGCCCCGCCGACCCGCCCTCGTAAGCTCGCCGGATCGCCCGCCGCGACACCGTGTCCTCCAACGGCAGACCCGCATACCGCAACAGGTCGACCCGGCCCTCGGGCGGAATCCCCGGCCCCGCCCGCACAATCGCACCGTCGCGTAGGAAGCTGGAACCGACACCCGTGCCCAAGGTGATCCCGACTGCACAGCTGTGCCCCCGGGCCGCGCCTGCCCACCACTCCCCTATGAGGAACGCATCCGCGTCATGGTGGAAACTGATGGCGACCCCGGCGGGCAGCAGCGGCGCCAGAGCGGCACGCAGATCGACGTCACGCAACGCCTCGAACTTGCCGACCCCCTGATACCGGCCGATGCCACGCTCGTGATCGAACGGCCCGGGCACCGCGACCGCCAACCGGGCCTGGACCGGCAGGCGGCGGGCGCACCCGGCGAGAGCCGCCACGATCTCCTCGGCGCTGCCGTCGCCGTCCAAGGGCTGTCGAAACAACTGGCCGGGCACGACGCTATGGCACTGCAGGTCCACATTCGCGGCGGTCACATGCGAACCGCCGACGTCCATAACCGACACGACGGCGTTCACGCTGCGCTCTCCTCGCCTGCGAGGCCGTTGGGTGGCGCGCCCGTGTGCCGGTCGGTGCAGGCGGTCACGTGACCACGGCCTTGACGTAGCGCACCAGCTCTGATCCCCAGGCGCGCACCCGGTAGGCGCCGACCGCCGCGGGCACGGTCACGGTCTCCGCATACGCCAACACATAACGATGCCCACCCGCGGTCTCCACCACGATGCCGTCGCCCTGCACCACGTTCAGGACGTGGAACCGCTGGCCGGTGGCATCGTCCACCACGGCGCCCGCCGCCAGCTCGACCCGCCGGACCTCGAAGAACATCTCCGCCAGCCGGCCGATAACCTCCTCGAACCAGCCGGCCCCCGAACGCACGATGTGCGGTTGCTGGATCAGGTCGGACGCCACCGCACCACCCGAGCGGGTGACGTCGAGGTTCGCGAAAGCGTGCTCGACATGCACCGGCCGCTGCCGACCCGCACCATCACGGCGCAGCCAGTCATAGAAGCGCAGGCTGTACAGGTACGGCGTGGCGCTGATCTCCAGCACCATGTTGCCCTCCCCGCTGCCGTGCGGGGTGCCCGCCGGGATGAGAAACAGCTGATGCGGCTCGGCCGGGAAGCTTTGCACGTACCGCTCGACATCAAACGGCACCCCGTCGTGGACCGCCCGGTCCGCCTCGCCCCGGAACGCCGCAAGGTCGGCGCCCTCGTGCAGGCCCAGAAACACCCGTCGGTCGGGACCGCCGACCATCATGTAGTAGGTCTCATGCTGGGTGTACGGCCAGCCGAACACCTCCCGCATGTAGTCCTGCTGCGGATGGCAGTGCACGGACAGGTTCCCGCCGCCCACCGTGTCCAGGTAGTCGAACCGGATCGGGAACGACGTCCCGAACCTCCCATACACATGCGCGCCGAGGACCTCCTCCGGATGCGAGGCGACCAGCACCTGCAGGGGAACCTCCACCCGGGCGCCGTCCGGGGCACCGATCAGGATGCCGCTCTCCGGCGCGATCAGCTCGTAACCCAGCGCTGTGTTGGGTGCCGAGGGGTTGACGCCCAACTGCTGCTGCGCCCAGTGCCCGCCCCACGAGGTCGTGTTGAAGGTGGGCCGGGTCCGAAACGGCTGCGACGCCAACTCGGCCAGAGCCGCGCGCAGCGCCCGCCCGTCCAGCCAGGCCGGAACCGCCGGGTCCTGGGTATCCAGCCACAGATCGACCCCGGCGACCAGAGCGTCGCGGTGCCGGTCCAGCACCGGCCAGTCGATGTAGAACAGCCGCCGCGTCGTCCCCGCACCGGCACCGACCGGCTGCCCGAGATTACGGCCGATATCGGCCTCGGCGTAGCGCTTGGGCAGGTCCGCGTACCACAGGACATCGTGCTCGACGAACGCCGCGCCCGGACCGAACACCACCGTCACCGCATCGGCGACCGCCCCGACCACGGGGAACTCGGCGAAGAAATCGACCAGACTCAACTGCGACAACGTGGCGAAGTCGGGGTCGTCCGGCAAGGCCGCCGACGCGGTGAGCTCCACGATCTCCGGCCACGGAGCGAAACACTCCCGCACATCGACCTGCTTGACCGTCGGCGCCAGCGCCTGACAGATCCCGGCCACGACCGCATCCCAGTCGACCGCCGCAGGCCCGTCCACAGCCAGAACCCGCCCGGGACCAAGGCCGGCAACCGCCGAACGGTATCCGCTGCCGACCGGCGCCGTAACAACGTGACAAGGTTCGGCTTCGTAGGCACGTAATGGCGACAAATTGGGGCCTCTCTTGGTCAGTCGGCTCATTCCTTTGTTGAGCCGGCGAGCATCCCTGATACCAGGGTGCGCTGCGAGAAGAGGAACAGCACCAGTACGGGCAGGATTGCGATGATGATCGCAAGGGAGAGCTCGGAGCTGGTGATGTTGAGGCCCGCCCCGGCGACCGGGTTGAACGACGGGGTGGAGCCGAGCAGCTGGTTGAGGCCGACCTGGATCGGGAACTGCTCGGTGTTCGGCAGTACGAGGTAGGGCAGGAAGAAATTGTTCCAGTTGCCGACGAAGCTGAAGAACGCGACCAGCCCGATCACCGGCCTGGCCAGTGGCATCGCGATCCGCCGGAAGACCTGCCATTCGGTGCATCCGTCGATGCGGGCGGCCGCGAGCAGGTCGCGCGGCAGGGTGCTGGCGAAGTAGATGTACACCAGGTACACCCCGAACGGGTAGAACGAGAACGGCAGGATGATCGACCACATGGTGCCGATCAGTCCGAGCAGGTTCAGCTCGAGGAAGATCGGCAGTACCAGCGTCGCCGACGGCATGATCATGACTACCAGCGTGACGGCGAGCAGCAGGCGACGGCCCCGGAACTCGGTCAGTGCCAGGGCGTATCCGGCCGGCACGCTCACCGCCAGGGTCAGCACGAGCGAGCCCAGCGAGTAGATGGCCGAGTTGGCCAGCCACCGGAACAGCACACCGTCCTGAAAGGACACCAGGTGGCTCCAGGCCGCGCCGATCTGGTCGAACGAGCCGAAGGACAGCGGGAAGTCCTGGACCAGTTCGCTGGTGGTCTTCGACGGTGCGAGCACCAGCCAGACCGCGGGCAGCACGAAGAATATGAACAGCGCGCCCAGGATGAGCACGACCACTGACGTCGACGCGAGGCGGGCGGCTGCGCCCGTACGAGAAGAGGGGTTTGTCATTTGTCTTCCGTCTTGAACAGGCCCGAGCGGGTCACCAGCAGCCCCGCGCAGAGCAGGCCGAGGACCAGCAGAACCAGGGAGATCGCCGCGGCGCCGTTGAAGTCGCCGTGCTGGAACGCGTAGACGTAGGCGAGCTGGTTCGGCGACCAGGTCGGGTCGATCCGGCCCAGGCTCGCGGTTCGCAACAGTTGCGGCTCGACGAAGAGTTGGGTGCCGCCGGCGAAGGCCAGGATCGCCATGTACGCGATCCATTTGCGGATCATCGGGATCTGGATGTGCCAGGCGGACTGCCACATGCCCGCCCCGTCGATCTTGGCGGCCTCCAGCACCTCGTCCGGAATGTTGTTGAGCGCGCCGTACATGACGACGATCCAGCCGCCGGCGCCGGTCCAGAACGCGATGAGTACGAAGATCACCGGTAAGTCGGCGGGCGCGATCACCTGGGAGAACGTCTCGAAGCCGAACCAGCGCAGCAGCGGGCCCACCGGGCTGACCGTCGGGTTGAGCAGGAACAACCAGACCAGCACGCCGGCCACCCCGGCGAGGGCTCCGGGGATGTAGTAGGCGAACCGCAGGACCGCGGACAGGCCCGGCCGGACCCCGCTGCGCAGCAGCACCGCGACCAGCACGGTCAGCACCACCACGAGGAACAGCCACATCGCCAGATAGATCGCGATGTTGGCGAACGACGGGCCGAACCGGTAGTCCTGCACGACCTTGACGAACTGGTTGGGCCCGGTGAACTGGCCCCGGTCGTTGGTGAAGGCGAGATACACGGCGTAGACCGTCGGGAAGACGCCGAAGGCGAGCAGCAACACCGCGTATCCGGAGACGAAGAGATAGCCGGCCGGGCCGGCCCGGCGCCGCGACGGTGCGCGACGGCGGGCCGGCTCAGCTTCGGCGGGCGCTGGCGGGCGCCCGGCGTCGACTGCTGTCATTTGTCGGTGACCGTGTATCCCATGGATTTGGCCAGGTCGGTGATGGCCTGCTGCCAGGCGGGCAGCGTCTCGGTGAGGGTCTTGCCCGCGGTCAGGGCCGGCAGCACCGCGCTCGACCACGGCGTCTGATCGCTGAACTTGGTGTTCGACCAGCCGGTCCAGACGCTGTCGGCGGCGGCCTGGAAGACGGGGCTGATGTCGGAGGCGTAGTAGCTGCGGTTGGCCGGGTTCGCCAGCCACGTCTTGGCGCCGGGGCTGTAGGCCGGGTAGGTCGGCGCATTGGCCAGGTTCGCGTCCGAGGTGGTGAGCCAGGTGGTCAGCGCGGTGGCCGCCTTGAGGTTCTTGCTGTGCGCGGAGACCATCCAGGTGCCGCCGCCGACGTTGCCGGTGTACGCCGTGGACTCGCCTTCCCAGGTGAGCGGCCCGGTGGCGGAGATCTGCCCGGCCGGGGTCTTGAACGCGCCCTTGAACAGGTACTGGCCGTACCACGACGGGCCGTTGGCCATCAGCACCTTGCTGCCGTCGAAGCCCTGGCTGAAGAAGCCCTGGGTGCTCATCGTCTTGGCCTTGAGCAGCGCGTCGAGCAGGGTGGCCATCCGGGTGCACTTCGGATCCTGCAGGTTGACCAGCAGGGTGTCCGGCTTCACCAGCTGATTGGCCGGGCACTGGCTGGACCAGAAGTAGGACTCGTTGGAGTTGGTGTCGCCGATGGTGCCGACGAGGTAACCGGGGTGCTCCTTGCCGACCTTCTCGCCCAGGGCCTGGTAGTCCTGCCAGGTCTTCGGGACGGTGTAGCCCCACTGGTCCATCAGCTTCTTGTTGTACCAGAGCATCACCTGGGCGATGTCGTTACGCAGGCAGTAGGTGTGCCCGCCGAACTGGCACGGGTCCAGCGAACCCTTGGCGAATCCGTCCAGCGTCGCCTTCGGCACCAGGCTCTCGTCCAGTGGCGCCGCGAACGGCACCTCGTTCGGCGCCGTCGGCTGGGTGGCCCAGGTCAGGTCGGTCGGCGCGGCGAAGACCACATCAGGCCAACCCTCGTTCGTACGGTCGAACAGCTGCACCTTGGTCTGCAGGTAGGTCGACCCGTCCGCGCTGCCGTCGAAGGTGACGACGTTCATCGGTACGCCCGGGTTGGCCTTCTGGTAGGCCTTCACGGCGTCCAGCCGGGTGGAGTCGGTCCAGACGGTGATCGCGGAGCTCTCGTCCTGGGCCACCGGCTTGAACGCACTTGCGGTGTCCGCGGAGGGGGTGCTCTGGGTGGCGCTGGCACACCCGGACAGGATGACGACGGCACCGATCGCGGCGGTCGCCAGCGATAGATATGATTTATTCATTGTCTTGCCTCTTCTGCTGAGGGGGTTTGCTCTATGTAGGGCGCGAGCGCGGGCGGGAAGTCGAGCCCGAAAGGCAGTGCGATGCCCGGCCCGGTGGGCGCGTGCACCAGCCCGTTCGCGTCGACGCAGCGCTCGCGCTTGACCGCGACCGATGTGACCAGCGATTCGTAGTAGGTGGTGTTCGAGATCGCCATGCACAGGTGCTGGTTCGGGATGTCCGAGCCGTGCACCTCGGCGCGCAGGCGGTAGGCGTCGGCGAGGTGGGCGGTGCGCATCGCGCCGGTGATCCCGCCCCGCAAGGTGGTGCTGGCGCGTACGCCGAAGGTGGCTGCCCCCGCCGCGATGAAGTCGGCGGAGTTCATGTGCGCCCCGTCGGAGGTCTCGGCGACCAGCAGCGGGATGTCCACCGCGCGGGCCAGCCGGCCGTACGCGGTGACGCTGAACTCGCGCATCGGCTCCTCGTACCAGAGGTAGTCGGCCGCGCCGAGCGCGCGACCGAGGTAGATGGCGTCGGGCAGGTCGAAGCCGGCCGACCCGTCGTACATCAGCGGGACCGCGTCGCCGACGTGTTCCCGCAGCGCCGCCGCCAGCTCGGCGTCGCGCCGGGCGTCTCCCCAGGCGTGCAGCTTGATGCCCCGGTAGCCGAGTTCCAGGCACTGGTCCGCGACGTCCAGGAACTCGGCGATCGTGGCGAACGTCGAGGTCGAGGCGTACGCCGGGATAGACGTGCGGTATCCGCCCAGCACCTGCCAGGTGGGCTGGTCGACGACCCGGCCCGCCAGGTCCCAGAGCGCCACGTCGATCAGGCCGAGGGCCGGCAGCGGGAACTCGTGGATCCGGTCGAGTTCCCAGATCCGGTGCCACAGCCACTCCCGCTGGGCCGGGTCCTGGCCGAGCAGCTCCGGGCGGAACACCCGCTCGACGAGGTCGTCGAGCAGGACGGCCGCCCCGGGACGGGCGAAGAACGCGACGCCTTCCGCGCCTTCGTCCGTCCCGATCCGCAGCACCGCACCGTCGCCGGCCGGCGCGCTGCCGGCCAGGCCGTCGCGCCACCGGAACGGCGGGTCCGCGGCGGGTACGTGCACCCGGAAGGATTCGACATGCGTGATCTTCATGAACCGCTTTCTGGGTAGGTCCGGTACTGCTCTGCTCAGAAGCCGCCGTACACCTGGAGTTCGTAGATGCTGCCGCCGTT
>Ga0307512_10002119_pt1 | contig 26050 bp, 25 predicted proteins | sample 14_EM_MG_FD_200267 | JGI IMG/M metagenome (GOLD analysis project Ga0307512, IMG submission 200267) | Populus trichocarpa ectomycorrhiza microbial communities from riparian zone in the Pacific Northwest, United States - 14_EM | ecosystem: Host-associated > Plants > Roots > Unclassified | place... | reverse complement strand
CGCCGAACAGCAGCAAGGGGACCGCCCATTTCCGGCTGGGACCGATTCCGAAGCCGGGCGAAGTGATCTACAAGTCCGCGCTGCTGCGGATCGCGATCGTGAATAAGGCCGGGCAGCGCCCATAGGTCCATCAGGTGGTGAGCTTGGCGACCTCGGTGGCGGCCAGCAGGAAGCCGCCGACCCCGAAGTCGGCGGTCGAGTTCGTGGTGACCGGCTGGCTGGACTCGGGCGCCAAGCCCACCCCCTGGACGTAGCCGAGGAACCCGTCCGCGTGCACCGACGTTGCGACCATCCCGTTCCAGGCCCGGGCGACCACCGGCAGGTAGGTCGCCCGGTCGATGATCGCGGTGCGGATTCCGTACGCCAGCCCGTACGCGAAGAAGGCGGTCCCGCTCGTCTCTGGCCCGCCGAAATGGGCCGGGTCGACCAGGTTCACGTTGAAGAGGCCGTCTGCGCGCTGGGCCTTCGCGAGTGAGCGTGCCAGCCCCTGGATGTTGTAGCGGAACTCGGGCCACCGCGTACCCAGGTCGGGGTTGAGAGCGAGGACCTTGGCGTGTGCGGCTAGCGCCCACCCGTTTCCCCGGGACCAGAAGACCAGTTTGCCGGCGGGTGACCGGGCCGCCTTGGCGCTCTCGTCGCGCCACCACAGCTCGTTGCTGTAGTCGTAGAGCACCCGGGTCCGCTTGGTGTGGGTGTAAAGCGCGAACATCTTCTGCAAGTAGGCGTCGTCGCCGGTCTGCCGGGCCACCCGTACGAAAACCGGCATTGCCATGTGCAGCGCGTCGACCCACCACCAGTCGTCCACTTTGGTCGGCTGGCTCGTGCTGTAGACCATCCGGCGGATCGACTCGTTGATCGCCGCGATCTTGTTCGCCGCGGGCGCGATGTCGTTGAGATCGTAATAGACCTGCCCAGCGGTGTGGTCGTCCGCGTGCCGCGTGGCCACCCCGTTGTTGATCGCGTAATTGTTCTGCTCCGCCCACCGCTGGGTGTACGTCAGATAACGCGCTTCGCCGGTGGCCCGGTAGAGGGCCATGTTCCCGCTGAAGTAGGTCGCCCGCGCCCACTGGTTGTTCCCCGGGTCACCGTGCGCGCCGATCCACTGGTCGTTGACCCTCCGCGCGACCGCGAGCACGTCGGCCCGGGACGGCAGGACCGAGGCCGGGGGAGCGGCCGCGGCGGCTGCGGGGCCGACGAGCACACCGGTCGCCGGCAGGATCGTCGCACCGGCGACACCGGCCAGCAGTTGACGACGGCTGATCTCGCTCACAAGTATCTCCCGGTTAATTTAAGTTCTGAGAGAAGGGGTAGAAATATAGAACCATGAATGCCTTGGGGCCGGAAGGCCGAGGATGCCCCAGCTAAATTTTTGGGCTTTGCCGTGGGCGTGCGGTCCGGCTCGCGATGATGGGGAGATCGTCCGGACTGTCTGAGGGATGGCTTACGTGGTGTTTTGGCGTAACGCGAAGATCCGCGTGAAAGTCGGGCTCGGGCTCGCCGTCGCGCTGCTTGGGTTGGCGGGCTTTGCTGTCGTGGTGGTGACCGGCAAGCGGACCGAGGCCGCCGAGGCCGCGCGGGTGGTGACCATTTCCGCCCTTACGGTCAAGCTTGGCAACCTGCTGCACGAGACACAGCGCGAGCGGGGCCGGACCGCGCAGTTCACCAGCACCAAGGGCGCCAAGTTCGGTCCCGAGCTCACCGCTCAGCAGGCTGCCACCGACCAGCAGTTGGCCGCGTACCGGCAGTTCGTCACCGGGACCGGGGGCGAGTTTCCCGCCGCGCTCGGCTCCGCGCTCGATGCCGCTGGAAAGGCGTTGAACAACCTGGCCGATTTGCGCGCCCAGGCGGCCGCCTTGCAGACCGAACCACCCAAGATCATTGCCGGGTACACCGAGATCAATCAAGCCCTTCTCGGTACGATCGCGACGGCGGTCGCACAGAACCACAACCCGGGCATCGCGGTCCGGATGCAGGCTTACCTCGCCTTGCTGTCGGCGAAGGAAACGGCCGGCCTGGAGCGGGCGCAGCTGGCCAATGTGTTCACCACGGGCGCGTTCGCGGCCGGGCAGTTCATCAGGGTCGTCTCCCTGATCGCGGCGCAACAGGCATATCTGACGGTTTTCGAACGGGCGGCGACCGCCGACGTCCTGACGGACTGGGCACAGGTTCGGCAATCGACCGCGTTCACCGCGGTGGCCGCGTTGGAGCAGGTCGCCGTCGAGAAAGCCGCCACGGGCGGGTTCGGGGTTGACTCGGGCACCTGGTTCGACGCCGCTACCGCCAAGATCGACCAGTACAAGAAGCTCGAAGACACCCAGGCAGCCACGATCCTTGCGACCGCCCAAGCGGCCGAGCACGATGCGGCCACCAGCTCCTGGCTCGCGCTCGCCGTCGCGGCCGGGCTGTTTCTGCTGACCCTGGCCGTCGCGGTGGGGGTGGTGCTGTCGATCACCCGTCCACTGCGCCAGGTGGCCGACATCGCCGAGCAGATGGCGGTCGGCGACGTGTCCGGGGAGGTCGCCTACCGGTCCCGCGACGAGGTCGGCCAACTCTCCGAGTCGTTCCGCAAGCTCGGCAATTACATGCGGGCGTCCGCGGATCTCGCGGCCGCGCTCGCCCGGGGCGATCTGACCCGCGCGGTACGCCCGAGCGACCAACGGGATCTGCTCGGAAACGCCATGTACGACACCGTGACCCGCCTCAACGACCTGGTCGGAAAGATCCAGGCCTCCGGACGGCAGCTGTCCAGCGCCGCCGAGCAGCTGATGACCGCGAACACCACGTTGCTCGGCAACGCCAACGACACCACCTCCCGGGCCACGACCGTGGCCAACGCCAGCGACGAGATGACCGCCAGCATCACGGACATCTCCCGCAGCACGACCGAAGCGGTCCAGATCACGGCCGACGCGGTGGCCACCGCCGAGGAAGCCGGGCGGGCCGTGGCGGGCCTCGCCGCGGCCAGCGCGGACATCGGCGGGGTGGTGGACCTGATCCAGGCGATCGCCTCACAGACCAACCTGCTGGCCCTGAACGCGACCATCGAGGCGGCCCGGGCCGGCGAGGCGGGCAAGGGCTTCGGCGTTGTCGCCGAGGAGGTCAAGCAACTCGCCCAGCAGACGGCACAGGCAACCGGCACGATCATCGAACGGGTACAGGGCATCTCGTCCGGCGCCGCCGCGGCCGCGGCCGCGATCGGCCAGATCGGCGAGATCGTCGGGCGGATCAACGACATCGCCACCTCGATCGGCGGCGCGGTCGAGGAGCAGACCGCCACGACGGCCGAGATCTCCCGCAGCGCCGGTGCCGTGGTCCACGCAGCCAATGCGACGACCCAGGTCAACACCGAATCCGCGAACTCCGCGCGCGATCTGGCCGCGATGGCGACTGCGCTGGAATCGCTGGTCACCCAGTTCCAGACCGATCACCGGTCACCCACCGATGCCAAACCGGCTGGCGCCTCCGGTCAGTAGGCATCTCGGTGCTGAAGACGCTCGGACCGGGCCATTGCGGGTAGTCGGTCGTCAGGTTCGGCATTTCCGTTGTCGAAGTTCAGGACGCTCATCGCGTTGACTGCGGCTAGGTAGCGTTGATAGCGATCGGCCCGTGCCTGTGCCTGCGCGGGCCTTGGACTCTGGCGACGGATGACGTGCACCCAGCGGTCGGCGGCCTGATCGAAGTCGGTGAACTGGCCGGTGCCTACGCCGGCGAGCATTGCGGCCCCTCGCGTGCCGGCTTCGTTCGAGTCGGTCACCTCGATCGGGATGTCGAGGACGTCGGCGAGCAGCTGAGTCCATTCCGGACTTCGGACGCCGCCACCGCAAACACGTACCGGGCCGCGGAAATCGAACGCGTCGCGAAGGGCGTCGACGTGGGTCCGGTGATTGAACGCGACCCCCTCGACCACGGCGGCCAGTAGGTCGCCCCGGTCGTGCCGGCCGCGCAGGCCGAGCCAGGCCCCCTCCACGTCCGGACCATGGGGTGATCCGTACAGAAATGGGAGAAACAATGGGGCGTCCGAAGCCTCGCCGCCGGTGAAGGCCTCGCCGATGGCCGTCCCGGTGTCCGGTTGTCCGTCAACCGTCCAGGGACCAATGCGGCGCACCGCCCAGTCCAAGCAGACCGCTCCGGCCGGAGACGTTGACATGTGCAGCCATTGACCCGGCCGGACAAACGCTCGGGCCTGCCAGCGGGCGTCCGTTACGGGCCGGTCGGACAACACCTGGTTGATCGAGTACGTGCCGAGCACCACGCTTGTAGCGCCCACTTTCGCGGCGCCGATACCGATGGCGGCGGCGTCGACGTCGTGTGCGCCGACGATCACGGGCGTTCCCTCGGCCAGGCCGGTGAGCCTGGCGGCTTTCGCCTGGACGGTCCCGGCGACCTCCGCGCTGTCCAGGATGGCCGGCAGTTTCGCCGCGGCGTCGGCCAGGTCGAACAACTCGAGCGCCGCGCTGCTCCACTGCCTCGTCGTGAGGCCGGTGAGGGCGGCGCTCGCGTCGGTGACATCGGTGGCCGTCTCACCCGTGAGGCACAGCCGGATCCAGTCCTTGCAGAACAACGCCCAGTGGGTGCGCTCGTACGCCCAAGGCTCGTGCTCTCGCAACCACAACAACAGCGACGCCGGCGACACCGGTGACGGCACTTGCCCGGTCAATGCCAGCGCCCGGTCGCCGTACGCACCGCGGCTGAGCCGCAGAGACTGCTGGTGGGCGCGGGAGTCCAGCGCGAGAATCGCCGGCCGCACCGGGCGCCCGTGCCGGTCGACGGCGTATAGGCCGTCGTTGTGCCCACAGATGGCCACGCCGGTGATGTCGTGTCCCGCCCCGGCCTGCTCGATGACTGCGGAGATGGCCGAACAGACCTGGCCCCACGCGATGTCCATGTTTCGCTCGGCCCACCGCGGCTGGGGGCTGTCGACCCGGGTGGCGAACCCGGCGACCGCGACCTCCGTGCCGTCCAGGGCGTAGAGCGCCGCCTTCGTGACGGTCTGGCCCGCGTCGACACCGAGGAGCAGGCGACGCCCCGCCTTCATGTTGATGCGCCAATAACGGGCATAGACGACAATGGCGACAGATGATCCACATCTCAACTATAGAACTGGCTAGTGCAGTGTGTGCACGCCCCGAGCTCTGGGTCGGCCCCGCCGACATGCACCCGAGCGGTCAGTCCAGTCGGGAAACCTGGTAGTGGTCGATGAGCCAGGCGTCGCCGAGGTGGCGCACGATCACGCTCAAGTACACCGGCAGCGGCGGCCGGTCGGTGAAGGTGAATTCGACGGTGAGGTAGCCGAGGATCAGGTCGTCGCCGAGGCGGCGGGTTTCCCGGATCTCGTACGCGGCGGCCATGCCGATCGGCTGCGTCTCGTAGTACTCGGCTACACCCTTCGGGCCGATGCTGTACGGGTGCAGGCCCTGGAAGATCGCGTCGTCGGTGAAGTTCGCCGCGACGCGGTTCGGGTCGTGGGCGTCGACGGCGGACTTCCACCGGTCGAGGACGGTTCGAAGGATCTCGGTGCTGGTCATGGTGATCTCCGTGCTGTGGTGAAGGACAGCGGATTCAGTGGCCGGCGCTCTGGCCGCCGTCGACGTGCAGGATCTCGCCGGTGACGAACGTTGCCGTCTCCAGGTAGGTGATCGCGTCGACGATGTCGCTGATTTCGCCCATCCGGCCGACGGGGTGCATTGCGGCGAGGAATTCGTGGGTCTCGGCCGGGTGCATCGGCGTACGGATGATGCCGGGTGCGACCGCGTTGACCCGGATGCCGCGGGCCGCGTACTCGATGGCCAGGGATTTTGTCACCGCGTTGAGGCCGCCCTTGGTCAGCGACGCCAGCGCGGACGGCACTTGGGTGTTGGCGTGGTCGACGAGGCTGGTCGAGATGTTGACCACGTGGCCGCCGCCCGTGCTGAGCATCGCGGCGATGGCCCGCTTCGAGACCTCGAAGAATCCGCGCAGGTTCACGCCGGCCACCAGGTCGTAGTCCGCGTCGGTGTAGTCGGTGAACGGCTTGGCCACGAAGACGCCGGCGTTGTTGACCAGCGTGTCGATCCGGCCGAACGTGGCCAGGCCCTGCTCGATGACCCGAGCGCCGACGGCCGGGTCGGCGATATCGCCCGCGACGGTCAGGACCATGGGGTCGTCGGATGGCGTGATGGTGCGAGAGTTGGCGACTACCGCATAGCCGAGCTTGCGATACGCGGTGACGAGCGCCGCGCCGATGCCTTGAGACGCGCCGGTGATGACGGCGACCTTGTTCGCTGTGCTGTTCATGGATAGATCGTGTGCTCGGCCCGGGGACAACGGCCACGACCAGGTTGCTCTCTGCTGATAGGCGCAGCCTCCTACCGCACTACGATGACCGGATGGAGTTACGGCAGCTCCGCTACTTCGTCGCGGTGGCTGAGGAGTTGAGCTTCGGCCGGGCCGCGCAGCGGTTGCGCATCGCCGGCCCGTCGCTCTCGCAACAGATCAAAGCATTGGAACGAGATCTTGGCGTACGCCTCTTCGACCGCGATCGCCGTTCCGTCGCCCTCACCGCCAGCGGCCAGGCGCTGTTGCCGCAGACCCGGGCGCTGCTGGAGCAAGCCGACGAGTTGCGCCGTTCCGCGACCGGCATGTCGGCGACCGAACCGGTGCGGCTCGGCTATGTCAACTGGCGCCCGGCAGACCTCGCCACCCGTGCGTCCGGCGTGGCGCAGCTGCACGTCGACGCGTGGGTCATGCCCTCGCACACCCAGGCGAGCCGGGTCGTCGACCGCAGCATCGACCTGGCGATCTGCTGGGTGCAGACCGACGACCTGATCAACTTCGGCCTCGAGGCGCGGCTGATCGGCGCGGACCGGCTCGGCGCGGTCGCCGTCGGCGCCGACATGTCCGCGGTTCCGGCAAAGGACGTTCTGGTGCTGCTGGACGCCGACACTGCCACCTGGTCGTCCTGGAACCGGTACGCCGCGGAGTTCGCCCGCGACACCGGCGCCCGCATCGTGCGCATCGGCGACGGCGGCATCACCGGCCCGGCCTTCTTCGATCACGTGCGCCGCCTGCGCCGTCCGGTCATCAACTCGCCGAAGGGCCAGACCACCCCGCTGCCGCCCGACCTGGCACATCGGCCGGTGGTGCACCCGTCCCCGTACTGGACGTGGTCCCTTGTCTCGCGGCGCGACGAGACTCGGACGGCGGTGCGGGCCACCATCGAGGCGCTCACCCATGACATCGGCTCGCTCGGCCTCGACGCGGAGTCCACCTGGATTCCGGCGGGGGACCCGTACCGTCAAGGACAGCCAACGGCGTGATGGAGGGGCACATGCGGGTCGATCAGCTGTGGCGGTATCCGGTGAAGTCGGTGGGCGGCGAGCAACTCACCGGCGCGCGGGTCGGGTTGCTCGGGATCGAGGGCGACCGGGTCATCGCCGTACGCGACGAGAAAGACGAGGTCACCTGGGCCGGTGCCGTTCCGGCGCTGATGCAGCTGCGGGCCGTTACGGTCGGTGCCGGCGTGGCCGAGCTGATCCTGCCCGGCGGCGAGCGGTTCCGCTCGGACGCGCCCGATGCCGGCAGCCGGCTCAGCGCCGCGGCCCAGGCCAAGGTCACGCTGGCCGGGCATCGGCCGGACCAGACCGACACCGCGCTGCACATCGTGACGACGACCACGCTGCACAGCCTCGGCTCGGCGCTGCCGGAGAGCGGGATCGATGCCACCCGGTTCCGGCCCAACCTGGTCCTGGCCGGGGTGCTCGACGAAGTCCGGAGCGGCTATCCCGAGCACGACTGGATCGGCCGCCGGATGGCGATCGGTGCGCTGCGGCTGCGCTTCAGCAAGGGGTGCGACCGGTGCGTGATGATCACAAAGGAGACCCCGACGGTCGCCCATGACCGCGCTGTGCTGCGCTGGGTCGCGCGTGAACTAGGCAACACCCTCGGGGTGTACGCCGCGGTCGAGGCGCCGGGCGACATCCGCGTCGGCGACGAGGCCCGCTGGCTCGACTGACAGCAACCGCTCGCCGTCCGGATAGAACTGGGCGTACCAGCGCCGCAGCGCCCTGATGCCCTTCTCGTGTGGGAGCAGGACCGGGCGCGCCAAGTGCACCTTGTGGTCCCAGATCCGGATCTCGTCGCGGACCTCGCCGAGCGCCTCCGCGCGGAAGACCAGCTTGAGCAGCGGCGCCAGGAACGGCAGCCGGGCCGGCTTGCGGAGGTAGTAGAGCATCCGCATCTCGCTGGTGCGGTCGTCCACCGGAGTGGTCAGGGCCACGGCGGTCAGCGACAGGACAGGGCCGTTGACGCGCACCACCATCACGCCGGGGCCGTACATGTACACGTCGAACGTGTTGTCGATGTCCCAGGCCAGCACCCGCCTGCGGAAGCGCCCCCGGACCTCGGCGAACGGGCCGTCCGGTCGCAGGTCCTGCACGGGCGGCTCGCTCTGGCCGTGGATGAAATGGAAATGCGACTCGTCGACGATGTTCTCGCGCATCTCCTGGATGTGGATGCGGGCGCGGCACACATCGTCGATCGGCGTGGCGAAGGCGCGCGACTTCGCCTCCGGGATCTCCGGCACTTCCCAGCCGGGCGTGCCCGGTCCGACGTGGACAAAGATCAACCCACTGTGTTCCCGTACGGGGAAGCCGCCGAGGGAGACCTTCGGGACGCGGGCCGCGAACGGCGCGAATTCGCACGCCCCGTCGGCGCCGAAGCGCCACCCGTGGAACGGGCACTCGACGGTGCCGTCCACGACCTTGCCGCCGGCACCGAGGTGGGCGCCGTAGTGCGGGCAGTGGGCGTCGCGCACGCCGGCCCGCCCGTCCGCGTCCCGGAAGGCGATCAGCGCGCGGCCGAAGTAGTGCAGGCTGACGACCCGGCCCGGACGTAACTCGCGGCTGCGCAGCACGGCATACCACCCGTGTGGGACGGGCGGCATGGGGTACGCGTCGGCCCGCGGATCGCGGGGAAGATCGGCCAGTTTGTCGCGGCGCCGGTGGATCATCATGCGCGGATCTTAGGGCGTCACTATGTCGGGAATGGTTCGTTCGGCTGGGTAGCCGGTCGCCCACTCGACGAGGAGCCCAGCACCATGCGTCTGCCCGGATTCGGCCCGCTCGTCTTGGGCGCCGTCCTAGTCGCAGGGGCCGCGTTCGCCGCTCCCGCCGGCGCCGCTCCGCCGGGGCCGCCGCTGGCCGAGCCGGAAAGCCGGCTTTCGTCCGCCCTGCACTGCACCGGCGATCCCGCTGCCAGCGCCCGCGCCGGCCGGACCCCGGTGCTGCTGATCCACGGCACCACGTCCAACTCCCGGGCCAACTTCTCCTGGAACTGGGACCGCGCCTTCGACCACGAGCACCGCGCCCACTGCGACGTCGACCTGCCCGACAGTGGCAACAGCGACATCCAAACCGCTGCCGAGTACGTCGTCCACGGCATCCGTACGCTGCATGCGTCCGCCGGCTCCCGGATCGACCTGCTCGGGCACAGCCAGGGCGGCATGATCGGGCGCTGGGCGTTGAAATACTGGCCGGACACCCGGGACATGGTCGACGACGACGTCTCCCTGGCCGCGTCCAACCACGGCACCGCGGTCTTCGCCGTACAGTGCGCGGTTGGTCTGCCCTGCACTGCGGCGAACTGGCAGCAGCGGACCGGATCGGACTTCCTGACCGCGCTCAACCGCGGCCCGCAGACCTGGCCGGGCATCAGCTACACGCAGATCTACACCCGCACCGACGAGATCGTCATCCCGAACAGCGACTCAACCGGATCATCCTCGCTCCCGCCGGCAACCGACGTCCGCAACATCGCCGTCCAGGACCTATGCCCAACCGAGACAGTCGAACACTTCGGCATGGCCTACGACAACGCGGCCTGGCTGCTGGCCATGGACGCCCTCACCCACCCCGGCCCCGCGGTGCTACCTCGGGTAAGCACCGCCACCTGCGGCTGGCCATTGATGCCCGCAGTGGACCCACTGGCCTTCCCCAGCAACGTCTCGGCCGCGCTGACCCAGACCGTCACCTCCACGGCCGCGGCAGCCCAACTACCAGCGGAACCACCCCTACGCAGCTACGCCACGTCATCGCGGGTGTGGGTCGAGCCCGGCCCGGCGGGATTGTAGGAAGGCGCGTTCGGTCTCGTTGCCGGCCAGCGCGATCGCCTGGTCGTACGCCGCTGCGGCATCTGTGTCTCGGCCGAGCCGAGCCAGCAGGTCGGCCCGGGTGGCCGGAAGCAGGTGGTAGCCGGGCAGCTCGACCTCCGCCAGCTCGGCGAGGGCCGCCGCCGGTCCGTGCACCTCGGCGACCGCGACCGCGCGGTTGAGCACGACGATCGGCGTCGGCAAGAGGGCCAGCAGCTGGTCGTAGAGGGCCAGGATCTGGATCCAGTCGGTGGCGGCACCGTCGGTATGCACGGCGTTGATCGCCGCCTGAATCTGATATGGGCCTGGCTGGTTGCGCCGCAGGCAGCGGCGGACCAGGTCGTGACCCTCGGCGATCCGGGCCCGGTTCCACAGCGACCGGTCCTGGTCGGGTAGCAGCACCAGCTCGCCGGCCGGGCTGAGCCGGGCCGGCCGGCGGGCCTCGATGAGCAGCAGCAGGGCAAGCAGGCCGAGGGCCTCCGGCTCGTCGGGCATCAACGCGACCAGTTCCCGGGCGAGCCGGATCGCCTCGGCGCACAGGTCGACTCGGATCAGCGACCCGGTGGTGGCCGTGTAGCCCTCGTTGAACATCAGGTAGAGCACGGTCAGCACCGGCGGCAGCCGGTCCGGCAGCTCGTGGGCGGCGGGCACCCGGTAGGGGATGGTGGCGTCGCGGATCTTTTTCTTGGCGCGCACGATCCGCTGGGCGATGGTCGCTTCCGGTACGAGGTACGCCCGGGCGATCTCCGGCACCTCGAGCCCGCCGAGCAGGCGCAGGGTAAGGGCGGTCCGCGCGTCGGGGGCGAGCGCCGGGTGGCAGCAGGTGAAGATGAGCCGAAGCTGGTCGTCCTGCACCGGGCCCACCTCCTGAGGCTCGTCTTGCTGGTGCAACAGCAGGGCCTGGGCGTGCCGCGCCTCGCGGGTGGACTCACGGCGAAGCCGGTCGATGGCCCGATTGCGGGCGGTGGTCACGATCCAGGCGCCCGGGTTGGGCGGCGGGGTCTCCCACTTTTCCAGCGCCGTCGCGAACGCGTCTTGAACGGCCTCCTCGGCGAGGTTGATGTCGCCGAGGAGGCGGACCAGCGTGGCAACGCAGCGGCCGTACTCGGTGCGGTAGATGTTTGTTATTTCCATGTCGGGTGGCTGGCTCCCGCTCAGCTGTCGGGCTCCTCCTGGAAGGGCCGCACCTCGACCGCTTCCATGCAGGCCTCCGCGCATTTCTCCGCCCAGGCCAGGGCCTGGTCCAGGTCTGCGCACTGGATCACCCAGAACCCGCCGAGCTGCTCCTTCGTCTCGGCGAACGGCCCATCCGTCATGGTCGTCTTGCCGTTCTCGACCCGCACAACGGTGGTGCTGTCCGCCGGCAGGAGCCCCCCGCCGAAGACCCAGGCACCGGCGGCCTGCAGGTCACTGTTGATCTGGGCGACTCGGCCGTACGCGATCTGGGTGTCCGCGTCCGACCTGGTCGGCGCGCCTTCGACGCTGTGCACGGCGAGCAGATACTGCTTCATGACGTTTCCTCCGATGATGAGACGGTGCAATGGTGGCAGGGATTCGAGGTCGCCGCGCCGGAGTCAGCCGTGCAGGCGACGCGCGACAGCGGGAATGACGATCGCGGCGGCGACCAGGTGGGTGAGCATGAGCAGTGCCTTGGTGGCCAGGCCGGCATCCGCGATCACGTCCGGAACCAGCGAAAGGGCCGTCAGCACCACCGTCGTCCGGACAAACCAGCGCCGCGGGTTCCGGGCCCGATAGGAAAGTGCCACGGCAAGGACAAGGCCGACCAGCGAAAACGCGGCCGTCAGCACGCCGAACCCGGTGACCGGGATCGGCAGGCCGCCCATGTCGAGGCTGATCCCCGCGGCATGCCCAGCGGCGGCGACGGTCATGGTGGCTGCGCTCGCAACAGCGGCGCCGACGACGCCAAACCCGATCAACGACCCGACGCCCGAGGTGGCGACGCGGGCGCTACTCACGGTGGTGGTCATGATGCCCTCCAGCAGGTGTACAACCGGCCCGGTGCCGGTGTCTCACCAGGGCTACGAAAAGCCCCCACCCCAATCGACAGGCCCCAGACATCTTCTGCAAAGTTTTTTTTGGGTCTGGGCACGAGACGCCGAACGTCAGAGTCAGCCTGCCGCGGTGTCCTCAAGATTTGGTAGCCGCGATACCTCTGATTTTGGTAGTTTGCGGTCCTCGGATTTGGTACTTGACACCGCGGGGGCAAGCATGGCGGGAACGCTCACCGGGATCGCGGAACGGCGCGTCTCTGCGCTGCTCGACGACCTACTCCAAGTGGAGCCGGTCATCGCTCTGCACGGCCCGCGCTCTGTCGGCAAGTCCACGGTGCTGAGCGCACTGGCCGGCGCTCGCGGAGTGCCCGTTCTGGATCTGGACGAACTGGGCACTCGAGATGCCGTGGTGGCCAACCCGCAAACGGCTGTCGCGACCCAGGGCCTGCTGTGCGTGGACGAATATCAGAATGCCCCGCAGATCCTCGACGCACTGAAGGCTCGGCTCAACCGCGAAGGCAGCCTGCCGGGCACCGCCGTGCTAACCGGATCAACCCGCCAGGACGCGCTGCCCCGTACGGCACAGGCGCTCACCGGCCGACTGCACACCATGACCATCTGGCCACTGTCACAAGGGGAAATCAGCGGCGTCAAGGAGGACTTCCTGCCCGCACTTCGCGCAGAGCCCGATGCGGCCGTCGCAGCCCGGCCGTCCTCAACGACCGCCCGAACGGAGTACGTCGACCGGCTCTGCGCCGGAGGATTTCCGCTGGCCCTGCGCCGCGCCGGCACCGCACGAGATCGGTGGTTCGACGACTACATCCGCCAGTCCTTGGAGCGCGACGCGATTGAGCTTGTTCGGATACGCCAGCGCAACATGCTCCGTGAGCTGCTGGGTCGGCTCGCCGGGCGAACCGGGCAGGTACTGAACCTGACCAACGTGTCCCAGGGGCTCACGGGGGAACGCAAAACCATCGAGGACTACGTTCGCCTTCTCGAAGACCTCTTCCTCATTGACCGGCTTCCGGCGTGGGGCAAAACGCTACGCGCGCGAGCCGCCGCATCACCGAAGGTGCATGTCATCGACACCGGGGTGGCCGCTCGACTCATGCGGATCACACCCGCCAAGCTCGCTACCCTTGACCCGACTGCTTTGGCGGAATTCGGGCACCTACTCGAGACCTTCGTCGTCGGCGAGCTTCGCAAGCAGGTCTCCTGGCTGGATGAGCAGGTCTCCACAGGGCACTGGCGCACCCACGACGGCGACGAGGTCGACTACGTTATCGAGTTCGATGACGGCCAAGTACTTGCGTTCGAAGTCAAGGCGAACGAACGCGTTGCGGGCGCCGACCTCAAGGGTCTCCGGACGCTACGAGACGCGCTCGGCGACAGGTTCATCGCCGGAGTGGCACTCAGCACCGGGCTGCGCTCGTTCACCTACGAGGACCGCATCCACATCATGCCCGTCGACCGTCTCTGGACACCCATCAGCCGATAGCCAGCGCGACCACCGCACTCGGGCGCCCAGCGCAACCACCGCGCCCAGCGCAACCACCGCGCCCAGCGCAACCACCGCGCCCAGCGCAACCACCGCACCGCGGGGTGTCCGGGGGCTCGGCCCCCGGAGCAGATATGACGAGGCGGCTCCCATGGTCTGCGCTTTCTGCAGACAGGAAACCGCCAAAGCCGCCTCGTGGAGCTGAGGGGACTCGAACCCCTGACCCCCACACTGCCAGTGTGGTGCGCTACCAGCTGCGCCACAGCCCCTTGCCTTGCCCGGTCGCCCGGGCACTCACGGAATAGTACACACCCATATGGGCCTTCGGCGCGGGAGGGTCGGCGGACCGCGTGTCAGTTCAGTTCAGGGAGACGTCCGGTGGGAAGTGGGCCACCGCGGCCAGGATGTCGCCCTGGCGGCGCAGGACCATGGCCCATAGGTCGTCCGGGCGGTTCACGAACGGGTCGCCCGGTAGGGCGTCGAAGACGAACCAGGAGCCCGCCGCGATCTCGTCCTCCAGTTGGCCCGCCGACCAGCCCGAATACCCGGCGAACACCCGGATGCCCGCGACGCTCTCGCGCAGCCGGTCGGGGTCGGCGGACAGGTCCACCGTGCCGAGCGAGCCGGCCACGTGGTGGAAGCCCGACACCCGGCGTTTCACCTGTGGGCGGGTCCGGGCCAGGCAGATCGCCGACTCGGGCTGGACCGGGCCGCCCTCGAACAGCACGGCCGGGTCGCCGGCCAGCTCGCCCCAGTTGCCGAGCACGTCGGCGACCGGGACCTCGGTCGCGCGGTTCAGCACCACGCCCAGTGCGCCGCCCGACTCGTGGGCGACCAGCAAGACGACCGTACGGTCGAAATTGGGATCTTTGAGGGTCGGAGTCGCGACCAGTAGTTGCCCGGTCATCGACTCCATGGACCGGCCTCCGATCCGCTGTCCTTCGCTATACACGACACCCCCGTGCCCCCGGTGCCTCCGTGCGTTCGGTCAACGCCATGAACGCACATTAGCTTGCCTTTCCGGCCCTCGATAAGGTCTGCGCATGACGGATGCGTCTTTGGTGGCGGACGTCGGGGTGATTGGCGGCTCCGGCTTGTACGCCCTCTTGCAGGATGCCACGGAGCACGAGGTGTCCACGCCCTACGGTCAGCCCTCCGACCCGATCACGGTTGCCGAGGTGGGCGGCCGCAGGGTGGCGTTCCTGCCGCGGCACGGCCGCGATCATCGCTACCCGCCGCACAAGATCCCCTACCGGGCCAACCTGTGGGCGTTGCGGTCTTTGGGCGTACGCCAAATTATTGCGCCTTGCGCCGTTGGTGGCCTGCGTCCGGAGCTCGGTCCGGGCACGTTCGTCGTGCCCGACCAGCTGATCGACCGGACGAGCGGCCGGGCGCAGACCTACTACGACACCGGCGCGGTCCACGTGAACTTCGCGGATCCCTACTGCCCGCATGGCCGGGCGACGATCCTGTCGGCGGCCGAGGAAATCAGCCCGGTCGACGGCGGCACGATGGTCGTGATCGAGGGACCCCGGTTCTCCACCCGCGCCGAGTCCCGCTGGTTCACCGGGATCGGCGGCACGATCGTCAACATGACCGGGCACCCCGAGGCGGTCCTCGCCCGTGAGCTGGCCCTCTGCTACTCCGCGATCGCCCTGGTGACCGACCTGGACGCCGGCGTGGAGGGCGATCACGGCGTGACCCAGGAGGAGGTCTTCAAGGTCTTCGCGGACAACACCGAGAAGCTCCGAGATGTCCTGCTGACGGCGGTGGCGGCCCTCCCGGAAACCCGCAGCTGCCCGTGCGCGAACGCCCTGGACGGGATAAAGCTCCCCCTCGACCTGCCCTGAGTGCAGCTAGTAGGGGCGTGGCCAGGAGGCTCCGGCGTGGGCCTGGGCTCCCCGGGCCGGCGCTATGCAGACCAGGCGGGGGGCCAGGCGGCGCAGGGTCCGTGGCGAGATCAGGCCGCGCAGGAGCAGGTCTTCGGGGCGTAGGTAGGGGCCGTGTTCGAGGCGGTTCGTTACTATTCGGTGCGCTTCTGGCAGGCTTAGGCTGGTTTGGCGGGCCAGTTCGGCGCCGGGAACGTGGTTCAGGTCGATCAGGCCGCCGTCGTCGAAGCCGCGCATCAGGTCGGGCCGGCCGATGCCCAGGTGCACCGCCCGGATCGGGTCGAAGGCGGCGAACTGGCGGGCCTGCTCGCGCAGCGCCCATTGGCGTTCGCCGTCGCCCGAGCGGGCGGCGATCACCACGCCGTGGATGGCCGCGACGAAGCCGAGCACGGTGAAGAGCAGTAGGCCGGCCGTCTCGGCGCCGCTGAGGTCTTCGCCGTCGACGGGGGACGGGTCGATCGCCAGGAAGACGACCCCCACTGTGAACAGGGCGCCGTAGACGATCGCGGTGATGTAGTGCCGGCGGTCGTGGTGGCGCAGGGCGGCGTAGATGAAGTACATCCAGCCGCCGAACGAGCAGGTGATCAACGGCAGCACGGCCGCGAGGATTATCTCGACGATCGGGATCCGGCGCCGGGGGAGCGGCCGCTCGAACTGCTGCGCCGCGAACGGCGGCGGGTAGCCGTACGGCATGGGGGACGACGGGATCGGCGTCATCGTCCGCGGGTCCGGCGGTGTGTAGGTCTGGGCCGGGGCGGGCGGGATCGACGCGTCGTCGGCGGAGGCCCAGGGGTCCACCGGTTCGGCGTAGAAGGGCTCGCCGCGCAGGATCTTGCGGTGCGCCTCCTGCATTCGTTCGCCGGGCTCGGCCCCGAACTCGTCCAGGAAGTGCTCGCGGGCGTCGCGGAACACGGCCAGCGCCTCGGCCTGTCGCCCGCCCTGGTGGAGCGCGATCATCAGCTGCGCCCGCAGGCCCTCGCGCAGCGGGAACTCCTCGATCAGCCGGGCCAGGTCGGGGATCAGCGCGGTGTCCAGGCCCCGGGCCAGCTCGATGTCGGCCCACTTCTCCCACGCCGTGCCGCGTGCCTCGGTGAGCCGGGCGCGGGCCGCCTCGAAGACCGGGCCGGTGAGCCCGGCCAGCGCCTCGCCGCGCCACAGCGCCAGCGCCGCGCGCAGGGTCTCGGCGGCCTCGGCCGGGCGGCCCGCCGCGCGTTCGGTGGCCGATCTCGTCAGCGCGGACAGGAACTCATCGGCGTCGAGCGTGCCCTCGGCCGTACGCAGCACGTAGCCGCTGCCGGTCAACGCGAGCAACTCGCCGGGCGTGCGCGGGGCGCGGTCCGGGTCGAGCACGCGGCGCAGCCCGGCCACGTACTTCTGGACCACGTTGGCGCCGTTCTCCGGTGGGTCGTCGCCCCAGACGGCGTCGACGACCTGATGGGTGGGCACCGGCCGGCCCGGCTGCAGCAGCAGCACAGCGAGCACGGCGCGTTGCTTGGCGGGACCGAGGTCGACCGGATCGCCGTTCCGCAGCACCCGCACGTCGCCCAGGATCTCGAAACGCAGCGGCGCGACGACGTGCCCGTCGGACACCGCGACACCTCCTGAGCAGGGCAGATCTGAAATGGCAGCGAAACGGCAGCCGGCAGCAGCATAACGGCAGCGCGGCGGCAGCGGCGTCGCCGAGTCTGCTGAACGTCAATCCCGACACGCCCCGCAGAAAGACGAACGACGATGACACCTCGTTTGGCCCGGTTGGCCGGTCTCGGCGCAGCCTTCGCCCTCTCACTCGTGACTGTCGCCGGCTGCGAATCCGCCGGCTCCATCCCAGACACCGGTGCCGCCGGGGCGGGTTCGCCCAGCCCGGTGGCCCCGCGTGACGCACTGCTCAGCGCGGTGCCGGACGAGACCGTCGGCGCCTACCACTTCGCGATCAAGGGTGGCTCGACGCCGATGTCGGGGGTCCTGGACGCGCCCAAGAAGACCATCCGGCTGGAGATCAGCCAGCACGAGACGGACCCCGAATTCACGCTCGACATGAAGTTCCTGGTCATCGGGGAGAAGGCCTGGACCAGGATCGCCTTCACCCCGGCGAGTTTGCCCGGCCTGCCCAAATTGCCGAAGAAGTGGATGTTGCTCGACGCAAGCAAGGTCAAGGACGCGGCCAACAGCCCGCTGCGGTACGGCAACGAGGCCGACCCGGGCTACGCGCAGGTCGTATTCGAGAACGCGAGTGCCGTCAAGCAGACGAGCGCGGGGCACTTCGCCGGGGTCACCGACCTCACCAAGGCCACGGATGCCGAGATCGTCGACGAAGCCACCCTCAAGGCCCTCGGGGTCAAGGCCAAGAAGATCCCGTTCACCGCGGTCGTCGATGCCAAGGGCCGGCTGACCTCGGCGGTCGTCAAGATCCCCGCCGCCGGCAAAGCCAAGGCCGCGACGTACGCGATCACCTACGACGGCTACGACTCGACCGAAACCCCGGTGGCGCCCGCCGCGGGTGAGCAGCAGAAGGCGGTCGCCGCCGTCTACCAGATGTTGAACGGCTGAGCCAGCCCGGCAAACACGGCGGTCGCGCGGGTCGGACGGGGGTCCGCGCGGCCGCCGCTTCACCATTCGTCCGGGACGGGACACGTGACACGAGAAGCGCTGCCGGACCGGTGTTCGCTCTGCGACCGGCTGGTGCTCGGCCTGGCGGGACAGGACTGGAGCGTCCTGCCCTGGATGGTCGATCCGGGGGTGGCCGACGGCGAGGTCCTGCCCGGCTCCTGTCACGTCCGGTGCCTGCACGAGTTGGGCGTGGCCCGGCTCTGGGCCGAGGCGGTCCAGGAGTACTACTGCCGGCGCTGGCCGCAGTGGCGCACCGGCCTGACCGGCGGCGTGCGGTGGCGGCTGCACTGCAGCCCGCAGTCGCGGCGGTTCCACTTGTGGCGGGCCGACGGCCGGCTGAGCTCGTTTCCGTTCTCCGCCCTCGCCCCGTTCGCCGCCGGCCAGCCGGGGTTTGCCGAGCTCGCGACCGAGGTCGGCGAGGTCGGCAGCGCCCACTCGGCGGCACTGCTCGCGGCCATGGGCACCGCCGAGAACGGCGTGCCGGCCCCGCTCACCGACATCGTCGCGGCGCTGGGCCTCACCGATCGCTATCCCGTGGTCGACGGCTTCCTGGTCCGCCGGCTCAAGAACCTCGGCCCGCCCCGCCGGCCCGACCTGGTCGACATCCTCGTCGCCCACTATCTGCTGCCGCTGGACGCGCCCTGCGTGCGCGCGGCCCACGAGCTGATCCGCGGTTTGGTGTGAACGGATCCATGGATAAGCTGACTGAAACGACTGTTTCAGTTGAGGGTGGGCGAGATGGACGATCGGGCGAACTTCTCCCTCGTCGGGCGTACCGCGCTGGTCACCGGGTCGGTGCGGGGCCTTGGCCTGGAGATGGCTCGGGGGCTGGCCGGGGCCGGTGCGCGGGTGGTGCTCAACGGGCGCGATCCGGCCGCGCTCGGCGGCGTGGTGGCGCGGCTTCGCCGGGACGGCCTCGAGGTGGAGGCGGCCGCGTTCGACGTCACCGATCTTGCCGCGGCCCGGGCGGCGGTCACCGGCCTCGGGCCGCTCGACGTGCTGGTGAACAACGTCGGCCGGCGCGATCGGCGAGGACTCGACGCCCTGACCCCGGCGGATCTGGCGCGCATGCTGCATGCGCACCTCACTTCGGCGTACGCGCTCAGCCAGCTCGTCGCCCGGGACCTGATCGACCGCGGCGTGCCCGGCCGGATCATCAACGTCTCCTCGGTCATCGGCCAGCTCGGCCGGGCCGGCGACGTCGCCTATGCCACCGTCAAGGCCGGGCTCGACGGTCTCACCCGGGCGCTCGCGGCGGATCTCGGCCCGGCCGGCATCACGGTCAACGCCGTGGCGCCCGGCACCTTCGCCACCGAGACCAACGCGCAACTCGCCGCCGACCCGCAGTGGGCCGGGTGGCTGCGATCGCGCACGGCCCTCGGCCGGTGGGGACGGCCCGAGGAGATCGCCGGCGTCGTGGTCTTTCTGGCCGGCGACACCGCCTCCTTCGTCACCGGCCAGACCATCGCCGTCGACGGCGGCATGACCACCACCTTCGGTACGAGCGCCGCCTGAGTTGACCCTGCGGGCTTACAACGCGCGCATCCGGTTGTTCCGGGCGTCGTGGGTGACCTCGGCCAGGCCGAGCGCCTCCAGCAGCGGCGGCAGGTAGGTGCCGAACCGGCCGCGCAGGCCCTTCTTCAGGCCGTACCATCCGCCGACCGGGTTGTCCGCCGACCGGCCCCAGGCCTCGACCGTGCCCTCCGGCGCCGGCTTCTGCTCGTCGGTGCCGCCGAGCGGCAACCAGCCGCCGTCCGCCTTCAGCATGGCGTGCAAGTCGTCGATCGCCTGGATCCGGTAGCGCAACTGGGTGCGGCCGACCTGGCACACGATCGCCGGCGGGTCGGCCGCCTCGTCCTTCCACATCTGATATTCCGACGTGCCGGGCGGTGTCTTGAGCCGCCACGGGTCGTCCTGGGTGCCGCTTCCAGTCGTCATCGTCGTGTCCTTCCGTCCGGGCGTGACCTCGCACGCCGCCATGAAGTGCGGTAGCAAGCCGCTCCAGCCGCCCTTGTTCGCCTCGCGCCAGTCGGGGCCTTGCGCGCCGAGCCGTTCCCAACCGCGGTGCTCGATCTCGACCCGGGTGGCGTTGCCGCGCGCCACGAACCGGACGTCGACCTCGGTGGCGTCGGCCCGGTCGCGGCGCAGGTACCAGAGGTAGCCGAGTCGCCGGGGCGGCTCCCAAAGCGTGATTTCGCCCCATTCGTGGGTGGCGCCGGCCGGGGTCTGCTCGAAGATCCGGCCGCCCAGCCGGGCCTCGAACACCACCCGCACGTCGTCGGCGCCGCTCACGGTGTGGCTTGGCGGCCACCAATGCGCGAAGTTCGCCGTCCAGATCCGGAAGACCTGCTCGACGGCGCGCTCGATGTCGAAGGACATCCGCAGGGGCTCGATCACGGCGTGCCTTCCCCGGCGTCCTTGGTGGTGTTTTCGGCGAACATGTGCAGCCGGGCGGCCGCGTCGCCCCATACCTGGGTGAGATAGTGCTGGACCGCGGCCACGCCCTGGTCGTGCAGCCGGTAGATCCGCTGGGTGCCCCGCGGCTCCTCGGTCACCAGGCCGGCGTCCTTGAGCAGGCGCAGGTGCCGGGAGACCGCCGGGCGGCTGATCGGCAGCGTGTCGGCGATCTCGCGGACCGACCGGGCGCCGGAGCCGAGCAACTCGACGATCAGCCGGCGGTGCGGATCGCCCAACGCGTTGAAGGGGTCCCCCGCTGTTCTGCCACCGGTGCCTGGTCCTCCGGACGCCACGGAGAATCCGGGCTCCTTCGGAGCCGCAGCGGCGCTCACGTTGTCGAACCTTCCACCCGGCGCCTCGATCCGTCCGCGAATCGCCGGAAAAGGATTCCCCGCATGGCACCCGCGCTCCCGGTCAGTAACAGTTTTGTGACGGTAACAATAATGCTACCGATGCGCAATGACCAGGGGCGACGGGTGCTTGCGGGCTACGTTCAGACGCCCCGGCCTCGCCATCCGTCGAGTGTGTAGCGAGCGAGTTCGAGAATTTCCGCTACGGGCTTGTTCCGGGTCGGTTCAGGGGGAGGCGGCGGTGGTCCGCCGTTCGGTGGTGGCGGCGTAAGGGGCGGGCGCTTTGTCGGCGCGAGCAGATAGTGCTTCATGATCGCCGGGAAGCGTTCCGTGATCAGGTTGCGCGGTCGCTCCCACCCGATGCCGGCCTCGGCACACGCCGCCCGGACCGCCCGCTCCGCGGCGAGATTGGCGAAACCGGACCGTTGATAAGGCAGCACGTGGTGCACCCGATGGGGGCTCAGGCCCGCGCTCAGGAAGAGATCGATCCACCGGTTGCCCACCACGCTCAGGTCGTAGCTCAGGCAGACCTGCTGGGCCGCCCAGTCGTTGCGCAACGCCTCGGGTATCGCGGCGAGCTCGTCGCCGGCGGTGGCGTCCTCGAAGTCGTGGCTCGCGACCACCAGGAACGTGTTGAACCACAGCGTCAGCACGAACTGTACGATCCACGCGACGAGGTGCCCGGTGGCGAGGCAGGCCGCGAACTCCACCAGCAGCCACGCCCGCATCAGCCAGAACTCGACCCGCAGCGTCGTACGCGCGTGCTCCATCGCGATGACCTCGTAGCCGCGCAACGGCAGCCCGGTCACGAATATCCCGAATTTGTGCAGCGTGTAACCGGGGACCCGGAGCAGCGGATGCAGCCGCAGCATGCCGTCGAAGAACGTGCGTTTTACATCGGCCCCCGTCCCCAGGTACGGGTGATGCAGCAGAACGTGGCCGTCCGTACCGATCAGGCAGGTGCCCACGTAGTTGATGTCGAACAGCGCCTTCCCGATCGGTGCGGAGTATCGGTTCTTGCCCGGTTTCGACTTGCGGTGGATGTGGTAGTGGCCGGCTCCGGCCAGCGCCGTCCGGGTGAGCACGACGACGGCGACGAACAGCCACGCGGGAATGGCGTTGAGCAGCAAAAGAGCAAGAGCGCCGACGTGCGACGCGCCGATGAGCCACGTCACGGCGTCGAAGGCGCGATCGTGCCGGCGCTCGGCGCGCCGGGGCATCGCGGCGGTGAGTTTGGCCCGGATCGCGGCGAGCAGCGACCCCTCCTCGGCGAACTCGAGCTTCGGCAGATCCGTGGACGCGTCGAACTCGGGCGCCATCAGGAAGGGCGGCACCCCCATCTTCGGCAGCACGTCCTTCTCGGTGGGGCCCTCGATGCGATATCGCGCGAGGACCCGGCGCAAACGGGCCGGATCCCGGTGGTAGGTGTGGAACAGCGCGCTGATGTCACGCCCCTGGGTGGTCTGAAACCAGATGTTCCCGCCGGGGTGGTTGTTCATCCACTCGGTGAAGTCGTAGGCGACGCCGTCGACAATCCAGAACGGCGGTCCCTGCGGGAGGACCGTCCCGGTGAACGGGGATTTCGGTACCGCTTTTGCGACCATCCCATTGCTCCTTTCAGGTCTCAGTCCTCGCCGGTGCGCCAGCCGTCGGACACGTAGCGACAGGCTCGAGCCACTTCGGGCCCGAGGCCGTGGCGTCGCACCCGGTGCCGACGCGGGTGCGGCTCGATCGCGGGCGCCCGCAGGTAGCTGCGGACGAAGACCGGAAGCCGCTCGGTGAACAGATTGCGCGGGCGGTCCCAGGAAACCCCGGCCGCCTCGCAGGCGGCCCGGACGGCCGGCTCGGACACGATGTTGGCGAATCCGGATCTCTGGAACGGGAGCGTGTGGTGCACCCGATGGGTGTTGAGACCGGCCGACAGAAACACGTCGACCCACTTGTTGCCCAGGATCCGCAGGTCGTAGCTGAGATAGATCTGCCGGGCCGCCCAGTCGTCGCGCAATTGTTCGGGCAGGCCGTCGACCGGGGCGTCGCGTTCGTCCGGCTCGAAGTCGTGGCTGGCGGTGATGAGCAGGGTGTTGAACCAGAGGGTCAGTACGAACTGGACCAGCCAGGCGAGCCAGTGCCCGGTCACGGCGCACGCCACGAACTCGGCGAGCAGCAGCCCGCGGATCAGCCAGAACTCGGCTCGAATGCCGGCGTTCCGGGCCTTCATGAAGATGATCATGAAGCCGAGCCGGGCGATGCCGAACAGGGCCATCCCCAGCTTCTGCACCGTGTACGCGGGTATTCGCAGCGCCGGATGCACCCGGCGCAGCCCGCCGAGAAACGCACCCTTGATATCGGCGCCGCTGCCCAGATAGGGGTGATGGAGAATGACATGGCCGTCCACGCCGACCAGGTAGGTGCCGACATAGTTGAAGTCGAACAGGGTGCTCGGCAGCATCCCGGCGCTCAGCACCTTTGCCTCGCGCCGCGGCTTGCGGCGATGGAGATAGAAGTGTCCGGCGCCGGCCAATGACGTCCGGGTCAGGACCATGAGCAGCACGCATATCCAGGCCGGAAGGATGCCGAGGACCAGCGCGCAGACAACGGCGAGATGCCCGGCGAACGCGGCGGCGCTGATCACGTCGAAGGCGCTGTCGTAGCGCCGGAGCCGCTCGCGGGGCGCCAGACTCTCGACCCGTCGCACGATCTCCGCACGCAGGTCGTTCGCCTTGCCGAACTCAAACCGGGGCAGGTCGGTGGCCGCGTTGAACCCCGCGGGCAGCAGGAAGGGCGGCAGGCCCAGGTTGGGAATCACGTGCCCGGCGCCGACGTCGTCGATCCGGTAGCGGGCGAGAATCCGCCGCAACCGCTGCGGATCTCGATGGTAGGTATTGAACAGCGCCGTGATGTCCCGGCCGACCGACTCGGCGAACCAGGCTCGCCCGCCGGGATGCAGGTCCATCCACTCGGCGAAGTCATACGCCTCGCCGTGGACTATCCAGAAGGGACGGCGCAAGCCGGCTCGGTCCCTTTTGGCAACGGTAAGCTCGGCGCCGAGTGGGTGCTGTGTCGCTCCGCTGTCCTCGTTCACTCGCGTCCACCTCCGATAGATCGCGAATTGCTGGAAAGACCGCCTTAAAAGCGGAAGAGCGCCGCCTCGATCTGGGCGCCCGGGCCCATCGTGATCATCATTCCGAAATCGCCCTCGGCGCCGCTGCCCTCGGCCAGCAGGCGCTCCAGGCTGACGAGAAAGCTGCCGCTCGAGATGTTGCCGTAGTCGCGCAGCACGGACCGGGTGTGCCGGACGTCGTGCTCGCCCAGGCCGAGGCCGAGCTTGATGGAGTCGATGACCGCTCCGCCGCCGGTGTGCATGACCCAGTGCCGGATCGCGGAACGGTCCAATCCGTGCCGCGCGAGGAGCCGGTCCACCGGCTGATAGACGTTGAAGCCGATCACGTACGGAATGTCGCGGTCGAGAAAGAAACTCCACTTGTTGAGATCGGCGTTCCAGTCGAAACGCATGGCCGACCATTGATCCGGCATGCAGAAGCTCTCGAAGTCGAGGATTTGTGGCCGCGGGCCCGACCGGCCGGAAGAGGTCGAGCGGGTAGTCACCACGGCGGCCGCCGCGCCGTCGCCGAAAATGCTGTTCACGATGCCGGTGCCGGGTGTGTCGTCGACGACGTAGATCGCCGAATTGATCTCGCAGCAGACCAGCAATGCGATTCGGTCCGGATGGTTGGTAACCCATTGCACGACCGGATTCAGCCCGTTCAGCCCGGCGTTGCAGCCCATGCCGACCAGGTCCGCGCGGTGCAGATCCGAACGGAAGCCCAGCTCCCGGGAAAGCAATGAGCTGAGGCCCGGGACCATGAATCCGGTAGTCGTGATGCACATGAGATAGTCGACGTCGGCGGTGGTCAGGGACGCCGCGCCGAGCGCTTTCTCGATCGCCTGCCGGCCGAGCTCGAGAGCACCCTGGCGAAAGCGCCGATTCAGATCGGCCGGGGTTTCCGCTGGTATCCGCCCGCCCGCGCTCGGATCCGCGGGCGGCAGGAAGAGGCGCCGCGTGCGGATGTGCGGTGCGCTCAGCAGCTTCTTGACGACCCGGTTGGTGAGCCCGAGCAGCGCGCCGACCTCGTCCTGCGTGTAGGCCCGCTGCGGGAATGCGCTGCCGACCGACGCGACCAGGGCCGGGCGGGTCGCTAACCGGTCCAATGAGGAGTGATGTGTGTCGGAAGCGATCGCCTCTGGTGGCTGCGTGGCCATACGAGTCCCCCACTCGGATGAGGTGCTGCCGTTAACGTCCGCTGAACTCCCGCGAATGGTGTGAATCCGTATCCAACATGCTCGCCCGGAGTGTGCCGCCAAGCGATTGCCTGAACGTAGCAGGCGGCGTCATTACCCCGCTCGCCCGGAAATTCTCATGATCGGGTTCTCGGCCGAGACAATTCTCGCCGGTGCCCGAACAATAGGGCGGTATCGGGAGGATCTGGTTACCGGCGTTGCGACGGGGCCGTTCGGCCGGCCCGGGGAGCGAATCGCGAGAAGCCGCTGTTCTTTCCGCTGCGCGCGACCGGCGCCGGTGCGGAATTCGCCGGCTCCGGCATCGGGGCGGCTGACAAGGCCGGCGCGGGCACTGCCGGCGTGGGCAGGACCGGCGCGGGCGGGGTCGGCGTGGGCTGCGCGGTGGCCGCGGCCGGTGCCGGGAGCGCGGGCTGCGCCGGCATGTCGGCCGGCGCGAGTGGGGCGGTGGCGGGCGTCGACAGGCTGGGAACCGGCGGGAGCGGCGTCAGGGGCACCTCGTCGAGGCTTTCGCGGCCGAGGGTTCGCCGCAGGTGGGCGACCCCGTACACGAATGCGGCGGAAGCCACCAGGAAGCTTGACAGGACCATCGCCTGAACCATGAAGCCACGACCTCTCGCTTCTACGCCGACGTTGGTTCTCTGGCCAACGACGCTAGCAGTACCCGGCGTTCCAACCAATCGGCCGGCGATGGGTCCACCCAGGTGCGCCTCGCCGATTTGACACGCGTCGATCGGTGGGCCTGGGATGGACGGATGATCCGTCGAATAGGGCTGCTGTCGTCCGTCATCGGGCTGGTGTTGAGTGGCGGGGCCGGG
>Ga0307512_10002117_pt1 | contig 26065 bp, 35 predicted proteins | sample 14_EM_MG_FD_200267 | JGI IMG/M metagenome (GOLD analysis project Ga0307512, IMG submission 200267) | Populus trichocarpa ectomycorrhiza microbial communities from riparian zone in the Pacific Northwest, United States - 14_EM | ecosystem: Host-associated > Plants > Roots > Unclassified | place... | reverse complement strand
TCTGGCGCCAGTGAAGTCAACCGTCCCGTCCGTCCGGGATCACTGCGGACGGGGACGGACGGCAAAGTCGCCGTCCGTCCAAGGGCAGGACGGAAACGGTGCCGTCTTTTTGAGCCAGGACGGGGACGGACGGCAATGACGGCCAACTAGCCGTCCCCGGCCGTCATCTACCGACATCCATGGATCTTCTGCATTGTACATTATAAAATCTCATAAAACTAGTTACATCTACTTTGACCTCGAAGCAAGATCATTCAGCACCTGCTCCATCTTGACTATGTCTGACGCTGTTGCTCCAAAGATTAAGCCTTGTTTCACCCAGGATTTCAGACACTCAGCAGCCTCAATGATATCATCACCCAAGCGATTTCGTAGGTCACTGATCAGCAACTTCGCACTACTAAATAGACGCTCTGGTTCATCTGACATTGCTGGAATACTCATCAGCTCAACACTCATTTGACCAAGAAGTGTCTAGCGTGGATCATGCTCTGAGTGGGTGTCTTCAACCTTTATATACACCTAATTCGCACCTACTCATGCTATAGCACTGTAGCTAGATACAAGTGTCACAGCACCCCTGGCATGGGTCCATGTATATCTCTTATCGCGTGGTCTCAGGGCTATTGTCGATGTCATCTACATTCATACTGTAACCACCCGATGTCGGCCAGGGACGGTGGATGACTACCGGGGACGGTAAAGTCGCCGTCCCCGGCAAGTCCCCGGCCGTCATGCCGTCATTGTGGAGTAAGGACGGGACGGACAGCCTTGGCGCCGTCCCGTCCGTCCTGGAGGAATCTCGGACGGCCCACCGTCCCCGGCCGTCCGACGGGACGGTTGACATCACTGGACCAATGGAGCACATAATTCCATAATTTCAGCCTCTCCTTGCCACCTCAGATCCAGTACCTCCGGCAAGCTCGCTCCCAACGGGTATGCGTGATTATCTATTACAGATAGAGATAAGAGATCATGTAATACTGAGCGAAATCAACACAGGGAATGAAAGATCCTGATTATCTATCTTACTTAGAGAGAACAAAATAGACATAAATAAGTAACGAAATGATACCTAGAGCGAAGTACCACTCAGGCCCGAGACTCACGTAGAAATAGCCAACGTACCAAGCCCGCGATTGTCGGAGAGCCAAATACCGTACCATGCCCCTATCTTGTGCCCGTCTTAGTCTCGACGGCCTTCGGGTTAAATCCTTAGCCAACACTTGAAACATCCGTAATGGTTATTGTTCCACGCCGTAGCGTGCGCTGTCATAGGAGTAAACATGAAATGAAATATCAATTACGGTATCGTGGAAGCGATTCTACGCCATTTTCTTATACATTCCCCGCACTAACGCAGAATATTTGTTGACTAGGGATTTGGCCCGGAGGCTTACGGCCCCCATTGGCCTCGCCTGCCCCCACCAGTCTCGCCTGCCCCCACCGGTCTCGCCTGCCCCCACCAGCCTCGCTTGCCCCCATCGGCCTCGCTTGCCCCCATGGCGAGGAGGAGGGCTCGGCACTGGTGCTCGGCATTGGGCTCCGGCTTTGGTAGTCGGCATTGGGTTTTCCGTCTCTCTCTTTCATATATAAGTCCATAGTTTTTCCTTCTCTTTGTATCGATAGACAATTCATCATCTTCTCTTCTTCTCCATCATCTTCTCGTGTCAACAATATTCATCAGTCGAATTTCACGCAATAGAAACTGTCCTTATCAAAAGATGCATATTCGAATATCAGAGTCAGTGATTACGGATAAAGTTTGCAAACAGTTTATCTGGTTCCAACTGGTTTTACTAAACTGGTTCCGTATACTGTGTAGTTTCATTTCTTAAACAGTTGGTACAAACCGTATAGTGCAGTTTGGTTCCAAGTTCCCAATCAGTTTCCATCGTTGGGATGACTGTACGTACGTGTGAACACGGCTCTGGACGCTGACCTCGGGCACCGAATGACGCCAGACTGGAGGACAGTTGGGAACCATGTTGCATTCAAACATGACAGCGACCTAAGCAGCCCAATATGGAGTCTAAAATGGATAACAGTATCAGAAAACAATATGGTGTTGTGGCGACACGTCAGCTTGCCTTGCTGATACCGGTTCGGGCCTTGGCCGTGATATTTCACAAGCTGTATTCGTGTATTGATGTGGATAATCTCAGGCATTACCTTCCAGCTTAATGTGCAAAATGAACGCGCTTTTCGATGTGCTTACATCGCTCATTCCCTAAACCATAGGGAGACGGGCCAGACGAGAGGGTCTGCATATTGATACTTGTCAACGCACAACAATTGATGAATAGGGACAGTGTCCCCAACCGGCCGGGCTGACCTACAGTCACCTGCAGGTTTACCTACAGTCTAGGCCGGGCATCAGTTGACAGAAAGCCGGCCGGCCAGGCATGGAATACGAAATGACTGCGGGCATGCACTCACCTATGGGCACTGGTAGATTACCTGTCAGGCCTGCATAAGAGTCCAGGTTACCTGCGAGGCCTGCATACTAATCCAAAGACCTGTAGGTACCGGTAGGTTACCTGTCAGGGCTGCATAGAGATTCACATATCTGTAGGCACCGGCAGGTTACCTGTCAGACCTGCATACGAATTCAGATACCTGTAGGCACTGGTAGGTTACCTGTCCAGCCTGCATACAAATTCAGATACCTGTAGGCGCCGGCAGGTAACCTGGCAGGCCTGCATACGAATTCAAATACCTGTAGGCGCCAGCAGGTTACCTGTCAGACCTGCATACAAATCCAGGTTACCTGCGAAGCCTGCATACAAATTCAGATACCTGTAGGCGCCGGCAGGTAACCTGTCAGGCCTGCATACAAATTCAGATACCTGTAGGCGCTGGCGGGTTACCTGACAGACCTGCATACAAATCCAGGTTACCTGCGAAGCCTGCATACAAATTCAGATACCTCTCAGACTTCCCCACCAAATCCCGGACTTGAATACTGAGACTACTGGCATTATCCGCAACTTGAAGCCTGTGTTCCAAGAGCGAGATCATGCCCTCAGGCTGGACACAAGCAATGACGGCACCAACATCTCCATCCTTCGATGGTGCTTTCCTTGATCAGCAATATGATGAAGCTGCTACTACTGAAAGCCACAGAAGCCCACTCAGCTCTGCACCGAGTTCCGCGCCTTGTGACCTCTGAACCCCATCCTTTTCTGGACCCCGCAGTTTCTCTGCCTCATACCTGAGCTCATCCCCAGCTGGTAGTGGGACCACACTACCCGATGCCTACAAGCAGAAGAAAAAGACTCGAACAGGGCACTGTGGGCTGCCCGACAATGGTGAGGAGATCATGATTGGTGGGAAACCTAAGTGGAAATGCAAGAGATGCGCGGACCCCGCTTCCAAATTGTAACAGCTATTAAATCTGATCCTGCTGGCTATAGGTCCAGCGCATGAAGCACCAACCTATACCGATGGCACTACTAAGAATATGAATTTACATCTCGAGGCTGTACATGGTATTACAAAAGCATTCCCTACTGACCCTTTGCCAGCCGGGCGTTGTTATACTCTTGCACCAGAGGAATCATGAATTGCAGCATCCTTTGCCCGCGGTATCCAGAGCGTATCATTCAACCGACATATCTTCAAGGCCATTCTGATACAGTGGATTTACTGCAACAACATCAGTTTCCATGAGGTTGAACAACCCGGATTCCGGCTGATATTGTCATTTCTTCTAGCCTGCGTATGTACATCATTCAGAGTCCCCAAGCAAGCTCCCGCTGCCATATGTTTGGCAATACTGATAGTCCATGACTATATGCATCCTCTTTTGCGTCTCTACGAACCAGGCTACAGGCAAGTTGTACAACAATTCGCACATGGATATTGTCCGCCTATGCAACAGTGGAAGCCCCAATTGTGAAGAATTTAAAGGACAGCGACTGTCCGGGACACTTCAGCTTCGATTTGTGGTCCTCAACAAATCAGCGGGCATTTTTTGGCCTTGTTGGTCATTGGGTGGATGTGCACGGCAAGCTTCGAGTTGGTCTGCTTGGAATGGAGCGCTTTAATGGGCCGCACTTGGGAATGAACGAAGCTGCGGTCATATGGAACATTCTAGAACATTTCGAGATTACTCAGAGAGTTGGATAATTTACTTCAGACAACACCTCATACAATTACTCTGCACTGAAAGCTCTCGTTCCGTACTCAGAAGTTGCTGATATTCCATTTAACCCTATTTCCTGTTGGATTCAGTACTTCGGACACATTATAAACATTGGCGGGAAGGCCTTCTTGTGGGGCAACAATGCGGAGCTGATCAAGATATCAATGGAAGGCAACAATGGCAGCGAAAATCACTTAGCACTGGCAGAAGGCCATCTGGAAGACTTGCAAAAAGGCGGTGCTTTGGGACGATTACACAACATCTGCAGCTGGATCATCCGCTCACTGCAACTTAGGGACTGCTTTGAAGACAAGGTGCCACATCCTCTTCCTGAGTCCAATGTCACAGCACCGCTGGTTCGTAATGTAACGCGCTGGCATGGAGATGTTGATTAGCTAGACAGGGCCTTTGTACTGTGGGAGCCAATCCAAGAATTTGTCTGTCTTGCAATATCAGCAGAACAGCAGCCTCGCGGTCCACGAAATGCACCAGTACAAGCCAGTGACGGATCTAACAAGTCAGATCTGGAACACATCCTGCTTGATCCTCTTTCCCTCGATGACTAGAATGACCTGAAAATCATCTACAAAATTCTTGGTCCCTGCAAATACTGGATGCTGCAGCTTGAAGGCAGTAGCACAGCTGCGCATCAACCAAACAGGTACATTGCTGATGTACTTCCAGCGATGGACGAACTGCTACAACACCTGGAATGCTTCCGTGTTCGGTATCAGCATGGGAGCAATACCAGTCAGAATTTTGTTATCTCTCTTAGCAACGCATGGCAAGAGCTTGACAAGTACTACACCCTCGCTGATCTAGCCCTGGTAATGTGTTCTGCTGTTGCCCTCCATCTGGAGATGAAGTAGCAATACTTCGAAGATGAGTGGAATGAGCAACCAGCCTGGATTACAGCAGCCCATCACAAGAGTGAGACCGTTTGGCATAAGACATACCGAAGTGCATCCCCTCCCTCGACAGCGACCAGTGATCTCGATGTCCTGACACCACGGCCACTACCCAGCAGCTATGTCAGTGGTATAAGCCAAGTGGTACCACCCGAGAAGCAAAAACGGACGAAACATACCGGACCTGTCCACCAGTCTGACCAGCTTCGAGATTCCCAACATTCACCACCCGAAGAAGAGATCTCGGACCTGATGGGGTTTTGCCAGACGACGTTGCACACCTCTCGCTGGTCCCACCTCTCCCGCATGGCCCTTTGCATCCAATCCATCCCAGCTATGTTTGCAGAGGTTGAGCGAGTATTCATCATCTCCAAAATATTGCTCTCTGACCGAAGGAACGGCCTAGGTGATGATGTGATAGCAGCCGTGGAGTGTCTGAAGTCTGGGAGCAAGGAGGGCCTTGTGGAAGCCCCCGAAATTGAGAAGCTGCAGCTGATGTTGACTGCTTTGGAACGGGAGGGTTGAGGGAACTGGTTCACCATCCGTCTTTGCTGTCTGTACTTTGCAAGTTGGGGTAGCTAGTCATGAGAAATAGCACTGGCAGCAGTCAGCTTTTTTTGCAGGGCCCTGCAGGGCCCGGCAGTCCATAATACAGTCACCTGTATTTTCACAGTGCGTCCAGGAGAAGATTGTGAGACCTGCAGGCCGGTCAGGTCAATGTGAAGCCGGGCCGGACTGGCCGCCTGAGGACACTGAATAGGGATGGACGGCGCACTATCTTAAGCGCTGGGGAAGTTACCAAACAGTGTTACTATGCAAAGGAGTTTCGGAAAACAGGAACGAATACAGTGATAATAACAAAGTCAATGGTTTTTAGCTCAAATATATTGGAGCCAGAGTTAATACTTGTTATTTTATTCAAATTGTATGTGCTCTATCTCTATCCCGAGTACAACAGACCGTTGGCTCCTGGAAGGGGTAATGCATATGTATTAGTCGGGCCTATGAAGTCTTTGGCCACGCAAGCCAGACTTGCAATCCTCCAATAATTATCGATGCAAAGCCAAAGAATAATGTCAACAAAAACACAACAATAGCAATCCACATGGTATACCAAGTCTGTTTGTTTCGCCTATCATGCCAGAGTTGAGAGAATGAAATAGGTTTAGTAGAGTTTAAAGTCTTGCTCAATATTGAAAGACGTTTGCCATAGAACTTGAAATTAGAGGGCACGAATGGGGGCTGCATTAGAGGTACAGAACCCAGTGGAAGTTGTCTAATATCGTCGAATTTGGAACCTTCTTGCAACGTCGTCAAATAGCCCATGCAATCTTGGTTGGTATGTGGGAAGAGAAGCTTTAACGTCTCGCGGGTCTCATGAAGAAATTCTTCATCGTATATGTTACTATTAAAGTTCTATTAGGCTTCACGACTGCATATCCCAGGCAGTGGAACGAACTTACGAACAGTATGGAGTCCTCAACGTCGGTGCCAGATGGGCTGACAGAAAGTAACCGCAGCAAAAAATATGAAGCTGCCTGCTACCGGCTTCTTCGTGAAGATATAAATGGTCGGCAAGATTATTAGTTGGTACAATTTCAATGTCGGCTAGCCGCTTTAAGTTGAGTATGTGGAAATTGCTATCCAGGACGTCTTCCTCAGTCGGGGGAGCGAAGTTATTTGATAGCGGCATTTTTCTTAGAGCTGACAACACTGGCGCGGTGTCGTCCAATGTAATAACCGTCATGCCAGCAACATGATACGGTTCTTCTCTGTCACGTATATTCAACATAAGCCAAAGCCGTAGGCACAGCGTTATTCCCATTTTTTGATCTGTAGTCGATGCCACGCTAAACGAAAGAAATCGTGTGGAAAAATCGTTCAGAAGTTCCTGAAATGGCTTCCAGCGTTCATCCGACAATACAGAGATTGCATCTAGCAATTGTCGGTGCGTCTCGAAAGGTGCACGCTCGGAGGAATGACGGCACTCCCGTTCATAGTACTGGAGATAAACTGCGAAACACCGTTCGTTGTCGAGAAAATGGGTAGGGTCTGTAAAGCGCTCACCCCAGAGAGTCTCAAGGATGGCTTGTTTTGTGGAGGGCAAAACATTCAGCTTGGTGTCGAGAGGTATGTGCAATGGATCGGCACTCATGTTCGTGATCCTTTGGTGTGCACTAACAAATATATATGTTAGTGAAATATTTTGAAGCACTGAGCATAGGACATTGGCAGCGTACAAGCAATTTTTAATATGAAGTATAGTCTTGGAACGTTATTATGATCGATTCCGCAAAAGGTCAAATCTAGGAATATTAGCTAAGTACTGTATGGCGCTGCACTTTGTCTCGTGCCAGGATGTACCAGAGGAACACCGCGTTTCTGTTTGTAGATTTAAAGAAAAGTGGCCAGCATGAGTGAACATCAAATTTTAGATGATGAAAGTGAAGTGTTAAAAGGTGGGGTGGTGCTACTGAAATGGCGGGGAGGGTAGCAAACTCTCTAGTAGGGTACCCCTGTAAATGAATTTTCTTCTCCTGCATTATTTTGCTGGGGTTTCTCAGCTGATGCCAACCCACGAAGCTGGTTCGTCAATCGTGCATGGCGCATGCAAAGCCCCACTAATGGCGTTTTTCCGCTGGACCAAAGCTATTTATATGTCCTAAAGACATCATGTGGGGTACTTGTACCAGTCGAAGAGGAAAGTACGTCAGGTGTATGATGGGGTGTACATACTTCCAACAGTCATAGTAGAATGGCCCTGTACGCCTAGTACAACATGTCAGAAACGGGCTGTGTGCTAAGTAATAAATACTCAACATAAAGTGGGACACTGGCGATGGATAGAGTTTACTGCGTTCGTACGCCATTACGAAGTGTAAGCTCACTAGCGGCGAGAAAATCCGTTCATAAGAGGAAGAATTTATAGTGCTTTTTATAGAACTAGGGCAATTTGCACAAGATGAAAAACTGTTTCACCCGGCGCCTCTTACCCACCGGCACCACTGTACCGTACCATCCCCTCCATGTGACATGTTTAGACCCTCTACCTTAGCTTCTATCTTATTGGTCAGAATCGATTTGTACTAGCACAACTTCCTATCAGTTTGAGGCAGTGTACTTACTCTCCTTTTCGACCGCTACGGTAATCCGGATAAACCCCAAGATGGGCTGTAAACTAGCATGGTTCGGCCTACCACTACGCATCGCCAGTACTAGGGACACCTCTGCAGCATAGCAAATTCTTCAGCCCAAGTGTGGATAAATCTCTAATAGTTAATATCTACTTGCACTGTACTGACAATATCTTTTTCGTACATTTCATTACGCGTGTTGAGCGCTAGGTAAGCACTGCCAACCTCGGGGCAACGCCGTTCAACATAGTCGTGCAGCCCTTCCCAGGGTGGGGTATGAGGGACTGGCATGAGAGATTATTAGAGAACCAGCTGTATAGAACTTTTGGGTGCGAAGTCCCAGGAATCATCGAAGACTTGGCCCAGATTCGAAATAGGGCGACTGTTGGTTCTGTCGACATCTGTCGACATACACAGCTATGATATTTGAAAGTCGTGCTTTACAGAATCTGTAAGTATGTCGAGCACAGTACTGCCGTTATTGTGCGCTTGATTTCGCTCCATTAAGTCAGATTGGCGATGGTCAGATCAAGCGCAACGAGAAGCCAGCCAAAAATAGATCAACCCCACAATTGGCATGTACTACTGACAAAGTGCTGTGTAACCACAACCTGCCACTCAGCACAACCTGATTTAAACCAGAGTGTTCATTTTTCAACTACATATCTCGGCTACGGCAATAACTGAGAATATTAAGCGTATCTTGTTTTCTCACTATGTCAAAAGTGACAAATCATAGATGGGAGTTGTGCTAAAAAGGGGAGATTGTCTGGATCTGCGCCAGCAGGGTCGTAATGATCGGCGATGACTACTATCTATCAGGAGTGGACATTGCTGTCTCACCGCATTCATCATTGCTATCGCCAGTTCTTTCTATAAATAATATATCTCGCCCAAGGACCGCGTGAGGACACCAACAGGAATCCAGCAATTACCGGGAGTCAAGCACCTGACACTTCTTCGGGCGGTGTTGTGGGGGTGGGTTGTTCAGCCAGAAGCACTGGGTCTTGTGGTGCCGGAGCAGAGCCTGAAATTAGTGATGGTTGGCCTTAGAGCTAGTGGTGTGGTGTCTTATGATGCGTGTGGTAAGCCTGGGAACCAATCATAGCATCAAATATCATTATCACCTCTACTTCTCCCTTTTGAAAATTCAATATCTCACTACTGCAGGCCCTTGAAGATTCATGGGCGAAGGTAATACTGCCAAAGAAGTTTTTGCCAGTCCAGACTTCTTTGCGCTGAAACTAACAGTTCCGTACGGGCAGAGTCTTGTCTGGATGGGCAGACTATTGAGGTGCCTGCATAACAGAACAGAATTTAACTTCGTACTAGCTGGTGCAGCGGTGCTACCCTGCCTTTAATAACACGATAAGCATACATCACAGTCTGATATGAATGCGAGAAATCATATATGCATGGGGCTACATTCGGTGGGGTGGCAAGCTCCAAACTGGCGCTTGTTTTCCATGTACTCCACAAAGCTGCTCGTCAGTGTATCTAAATTGAATGCAATTGCGATAATCGCGTCTGAAAATCACTTATTAAGTAGCATATACCACTGCGTCTTTCTTCCTTCCATTGAGTAGCTTCCATCGTTGAGAGGCATCCTGTATGGTTAACCGCTTCCCTGATCTATTTGACACCCTCTTCTTGGCCTACTCAGCTCCTCGTATCCATGAAGCACACCTTCTTCCCAAGTACTATCCTGTCCACCCCTTCCGGGGATGGTCGTCGCAGTGCACTGATACGTCACATCACAGTGCATTGATGAGTCATATCAACATGTGACCACTTCGACATATGTCTGCGAAACAGAAAACGGTTAGCGCTTAATCTTTTCAGGGTCCAAGCTATCGCCCACATTTAACCTTCTCCCTCAATGCCCCGAACAACAAGAGACCACACGACAACAAAAATATTTACTGCTCTATCTTCCCACACCAACCTCATGAATGTGTTCTGCTGTGCAATATTGAATTCTATATGTATGTAACTAGTCTCTTAACTTGAGTTAAAATATTAGCGTTCGATAATAACACGAAAGGTGGTAGCAAATGGAGTTATCGTTGCAACGAATCCCGCGGGCCAAAGCGGCTATTACAAAGATTCAGCATTCGGGGTATCTCATTCGGAAGCTCTTCAGATTGAGCGCGCCCATACACTCGCCTGGCACCCACCAACCAATAGTTGGAGAGACATTGCTTGCATTGCCTCCGGAGACAGCTCTAGTTGATCTTTGTGTACCTGGGGACCATCCATTGGCTGTCCAATGGCTATCGGAAACTTTACCCGACCTAAAACGGTTGATAAGCAGCCAGCTGAAAGCTGGGGAAACATTCAAGGTTGAAGCTTGGCCAGGATCCGTCCACGAAAAACTTACTGTCAGGATAAGTTTTAGAGATCCTACTAGGATCCGGAAAACGGTTGAAGGATGCAAGTTCTTGGATAAGAGGAGGTACGACGTCATATATGCCAAGGGAGATGACCTGCGAGTATTGGCCAGCTTTGACGAAAATCTTGGGCACCGTAACCACTCTCTCTGGATACCTAAGTTACCGGGATGTGCTTCGGGCATGCCTATCTATTCAACTCAAGACACCACGCCACTGGGGAATGCAGTGATGGGTGGTGTGATACAAGTTAACGACCAGTTATTGGGTATTGCTACATTTCACTTTTTGATGCAGCAACCGAAGATGGACAACTCTGCGATGGATATTAAATCGGACACATCGAATGATCCAAGAAGTGGGGCCTCCACACTACCCACGGGTTATAGAAGCACTGTTGGCAATAATTTTTCGACTCCCAAGGCAGTATTTCCCAGGGATCTCAGTGGAATCAGCGTTTATTTGCAGCCCTGGCCCTGGAGTGGGTCAGAACCAGCTGACGAACCAACCGAGCCCCTCAAGATGGAAATCTATGCAGCGTCAGGTTCTCGACTCAGTACTTCACCGTTCCAATGGCACGGGAAAACGGTGGGGGACCTGCGTAGCATCATGGATTGGGCTTTATTTGTATTGCCAGATTCCCCACCACCTCCTAATTACTATCTCAATGCAGGCAATGATACCGAGACGGGCTCCATAAGAAGAATCGTTATGCCCTCCACTTCTAGTGCTGTTACTCATCCAGGGGTAAGACAGGTGGATATTGTGGTGCGGGGAAGGGTGTATTGCACTGGAAGCACTTCTGCCCTTCCATGTCTCTTAAGCAGTCGGGGAGGGTCTGGGCTGGCTTTTGTGGTATCAACCAGCATAATTCTAGGTAAAACATACAGCGGCCCATTCTCCACATATCGATATACGAACATGACTAACACACTACTTCAATTATAAAGATGAAGGGCTCTCTGGCGCATGTCTGGTGGACTCTAATACGTCAGAACTTGTAGGACATCTTTTTGCAGCATCTGTGTCTTCGCGGGTTGGATATTTTGTGTCGGTAATGGAAACATTAAGAGATATTGAGAGAACATTAGGTACGAACCGTGTACAGATGGCACCAGATAAGCCTCCAAAATCGCCAATGGGCGTGGATCCAGGTCTCTCGAGACTTTCAGCAGAGTTAGACCCAATTGATCCACCAAGCACTGGTTTCAACGACCAAGCCTTACATTTAAAACAACGTATCCTCGCGTTCAGTAAGTACTCAACTTCAATCTAGCTTGTGTACCGACTAATGGTTTGCCGAGATGGTGGCGGAATACGAGGATATTCGAGCCTTCTAATTTTACGAGAACTGATGGAAAAAATTACATTCTTAGAGTATGAGGCACGTCATAGTAACCTCTCGGTTGGAACTAGTGCGCCTACACCGGTGATCAAAGACATTCTACCATTGCCATGTCACTACTTTGACTACATCTTCGGAACAGGTACAGGAGGGTATGCTAAGAGTCATTGCAAAGCACATGATCTCGTGCTTACCTAGTGTTACAGCCTTTCTGCGATAATGCTCGGGCGTTTACGGGTGGATGTTGATACCTGCCTGTGGCTTTACGAAGTTTTGGGGGATGTGATCTTTCGCCATCCAAGGCGTGTCCATATCAATGGACATCCATTGAAAAGCAAATGGTGGTGGCCATGGCCAAAATATAACCACAAAAAGCTGGAAAGACTGTTACAAGTTATGATTCAAGAATCATGTGGGCCGCCAGATCCCGATGGCCAACCAAACGACTGGTATCCTTTTGATGCAGACCAGTGCAGGACGTGAGAATCCAAGACAACCAGCATAAGCAAACACTAACAGTTTGTGAACAGTGTCGTTGTCGCCATCATGGAGACTGGAACGGACTTAGTGCCCTTTCTTTTTCGTACCTACAACAATCTGAGTCCTGGTTGGAATAACGGTCCGGGTATAAGAAATCCAGGCAAGGCATACAATGCCCGCATCTGGAAGGTCGCCAGAGCAGCAACGGCCGCGCCGGGGTTGTTTTCTGCAATGAAATTGGACGGTAAGGTACGGCACTCTACTTTGTTCAAAGATAAACTAACCTAGAGCGTTTTGTGTTGTGCAGGGAATACATTTCTTGATGGAGGTCTGGGACACAACAATCCAAGCAGGTTGGCATTCGATGAAGTCGTAGAGCTTCACCAGGGAGAGGTAGACGACTGTCCTATTGGGGTTTTATTGAATATTGGAACGGGACGCCCTCCGCAAAAAGCAGAAAATATTGCACCGATACAAAACATGAGGGGTTTTCGCTACCATCGTTACCTGAAAGATTCAGAGAAGAGTATTACTGCTGAGAGAGAAACCGTACATGACTTGTTAAGGATGGCGAAGAGCAAGCATCACCGATTCCAGTACTACCACCTAGAAGTGGACAATGAGATTGGAGATATGCGTATGGACGAATGGAAGAAGGATGGTTCAACTTTAACCAGGATTAGACAGTGTACTAATGCTTATCTATCTTCAACTGAAGTTCAAAATATTCTAAATCGTGTGGCGAGACAGCTTGTAGACGCACGATTGGAGACGATGCATTCATGGTCGGCAGAAAAAATAAAGGTAATCGCATAACTTGTCCCAAAATCTTGAACGTGTTCTAATGTGTCTAGGAATTTTATGAGGGTCCTCCGCAGAAATTACGCCGCTGATGATGCAGTCATGCATTTTACAAATTCAGTCAGAGATTAGCAACCACGAATGGAACATGCAATAAAATGGCATTCCCATCGAAAGTGTCTGGTGGGACTCAGGAAGCGTTTCAGTTCAGGCATTTCAAATTATACAGTAGCGATGTCACGAACTCACGTTTGTACAATGTAATATATTTCTAGGAATTCCATGTTTGCAGTCCCTATAAGTCGAAAATTATAAGATTGCAAGAGGGTACATGATGACTTATGTTCTAGTCCGTTCACGGAGGATGTCGGTCCGCGGAGTAACCAGTCAGTTCAAGGAGTCCCACAATACATGAATGAGCCAATCACATCAGCACTCTGTGAACTACCCGGTGCCAAATATACTCAACTCATGATAACAATAACTGTCATTGCAAAGTTATGTATACATGAAATACGCATTATTCATGGCTCTTTTTTATCCTGGTTTCCAGGTTACCATATCATGAATATTTACAAATTGATAATGGAAATATACCAATCTAGAGTATTTTGGAAGTGGTTTATTACAGCAGTTCAGTCATTTTTGAAAATATCGTATAATGAATACTGGGAGGTGAAAGAATGATCATATATATCCATTTCTTATATATATCACAATTTGATTAGGCAAATACATGTACACACAATTGAGCTTATGTTTTGTCAGTGTTAGGACCACAGCTGAAAACAGCAACGAAGAAGGTTTGTCTCAGTCACCTGTCCCAAAAATTCAGTGCATCTCCTGGTATAATTGCATGTGAGATCATGTGATATATATGGTGTGGAATCACACTGCTTATTATGTAGAGACCAGTTATTCCACATGATTCCATGTTCCATGCCATCTTATATCCTCCATAATCCAAACAGAATCAATTACAACATGTCAAATTCATGGTTGATTTAGTATCCATGATGAGTATGCAGCTCATAGGTATATCAGATTCATACTGGCCAGGTGGCAATAAGTTAATGGCAATTTTGGAGATTGGTCACTAATTGTATCTGAAGTCACTAACCCTTGATAAGACGATGGTCATACTGCATCTTGATGGCACACTCCGAGCCATCTATCTGGATAACCCCCTACTTTAGCATGCATTGACAACTGGTATTATCTACAGTACTAATCTTACTCCACACAGTACTATTAACATTTTCGATTAATTGCAACCACATTAAAATAACATTACTAATGGACTACCAAGCAGACATATTGAATAGTGTATTTCTAAGGGCGCATAAGCCAGCCTCTGGCTGCGGACCGGTATGGACTGTAGTTGGGTGAATATTGTTGCAATCGTCAACTGAAGTGATAGGTTGTGTACGAGTGTAAGATATCAATGTTGCAACAGATCTAAGTGTGATGGTCAGCCAAATATATAGAATGGCCACTTCGCGGCACTAGACAAGGCATGTGCCACTCACGAGAACCCTGACAGCCTGCCGTTCGATCATCACCCACTGGAGGTGCAGACCACCTTGGCTGTAGGCACCTATATGAAAAGGGAAAGAACAATATTGAACAATGGTTCCACCTATGCACTCGGACAGTCTGAAAGTCCCACCACCGACCTTGATCACACGGGGTGACCTATCGGAGGATCCGGGCCACTGGAACCCTCCAGCTGCACTGGTAGTAGTGTTAGCAATGGTTCCGCACGCTCACTTGGATCCGGGTCCGGGTCCACACCGAACTGATGGCAAATTGGTGGTCCGGGTCGTCAATATACCTGATCTGCCAACTCGGGTAAGGTGCCATGGGGAACTCCCAACCAGTCTGGATTGGATGGGTTGTCAGTGGTTTGTCCAGCGGGTCCATCTATAGATTCATATAAGGCTCTTGTATTTGCAGTGTCTTACTAGTATCTTATCCAAATGGCATTTTCAGCAACCAATAATGAGCTTTTGCTTGTTGAGCAGTTTGCAATATTGATTAATTTGGTATCACTGTTTCACCTGCATTATATGGTATTTGTGCCTAGAAAGGTGATGAATGATCCAGTTACGCACTGGAAGATCTGTGCGATGCCTTGATTAAGAAATATGGAAGTCCGAACAATGTTGACTCTCCATTGACGCTCATTTTCAGGATGCCGCAGGTAGTATATCGCTGTTGTTTTTGCCAGTAAAGGCTGCCAACATCTCATAAATGGATTTCTGCAACAAATCGGAACATAAATTACCCAAGATGCAATGCTAAAAATCGCTGACGCTGCATTGACGCTCATGCTAAGAATGGGGAGGTGATCGCGTTGCTATCCCTTTTGCCAATGAAAGCTGCAAACAGGTCCGTTATGCATAATAACGACCCAGTCACTAGTTTATTACCCTGCATAGAAGACCACAAATCTTCGACGCTCTGATGACGCTCATCTCAATGTTTTGTCTATTCAACATCTGCTGGTGTCGATAATTCATTTCATCCTGATTTGACTTGATCGGCTCTCTCTCTGCCTGATTGAGACTCAGCCCTGTGGAAACCCTGAGCAGCAGACTGATGTTGCACTTGTCACTCTCACACGACTAAACATGATGTATCGTGCCGAAACATTCATTAGCCCTACTATACATCTATTTATGAACCGATATTCACGCAATACTTCATTCCATACGCCCATAATATATCTTTCACTGAAACAGTCTGTCAAGCTACATAAAGCCGGTGAACCATTGACGCATTCTGTCGTACATTTTCTTCCCTCCTTTATGTCTCTGCGTTTCTATGGCTTTGACTGTCACCAACACCTTTTTAGCCTACCTCTTTCACTTCGGTGTTGGCCGAAGCAATCCGGGCCCATTTGGCACGGCGCTCACATCCTGCTGCTCTGGGCATTCCGCATTCTCAATATCATTGTTAGGCTCTGTATCAGATTCATTGGTCACTGCGCGATCATCATCGCTGTCATTTGGTTTATCGGAGTAGCCATGCCAGTTTAGCGTACCATCGTCGTCCGAAATGCTTTCAGGTGCGCCTGCCTTGCAGCGTTCGACTGCATGATGGTTGATTAACCGGATTCGGCGGACATTCATGATTGGAGCTTGTCTTTCTGGGAGGTACTTTGCAGACAAAGATTATGGCAAAGGTGATCTTTCTGACAATTTAAATGCAGCCACGCCATCATGATGTAAGCGTGACCATGATGCTTTGACGATCTCTTCCAGGTCCGAAATGTATCCTATGCCCATCAACTGCTCATTTTTAGTGAGACATTCCTTCTGTGTAACATTTAGGTTTTGGCTGCCTTGCCACTTCTCCAAGAAGTCATGAACCTTGGCCATTCTATGCAATTTCCTTTCGTCCGCCTCTTTCTTCATTTCCTAGTCATTTTCTGTATTTGTGGTATCCAATTCTCAGTCAGTGCTTGCCGAAATCCCGTTATTGACTTGAGCGAACTGCCTGACAACAACCTTATCGCAAAGGGTCTCGGCAGTGATTTTTGACTGCCTCCATCCAATAACATCTCGGCTAAGGGAAGAGCTGCCTTCCTGTTAGGGGTTGTCTTTCAACCGCGATAATGACACTTGGTTATGTTTATCACAGGCATACATATCCACAACAAGCATAACACCTATGCATGCAACAGTCAAGTGGTCAGTACCGTGCTCTTCAGCGGGAGTTCATGTTGGTCACGCGAAGTATGGGTGCTTTGTTCACACTCAGATACTTTGCGGGACATGCATGGTAAACATGCACGGCAGTTGCTAGTCAATATGCGATTAAGAGACCTCTTCTTCCCAACCTGTAATGGGCCAGGATCCGGAGAGGCACATTGAGGTCTGGAGACAAGTCTCGACCTTAGCATGAAGTAACTAATTGATTAATGTCGTTGGCAGTGGCCTAGAGCGAGCACAGCTCGTTGACCCGAGTAGTCTGTATCGTAATGTAACCTGGTATCAGATACAAGCCTCAGCTTCAATAATCTCCCTTGGCATAGTATCGGTTGGTCGCCGATTAAATCTATGACGCAATTGAATAACTCAGTTGCTTGAGGGGCTGAAGAGGCTATAACCATTAGCACCATGGTTGGTAGATGTTCCAACTACCAACTCGTACGATTGCAATAGAGGTCTGAGTAAGGACAGGATAATTTGACATCTAGCGACAGATTGCCTGATTCTTATCCGGAGCGTAATGCTTTCAAACCACATTACAGACCATGACTGCCTGAGGGTTTTATGGCAAGTTATCGCCGGGCGCTAAGTTGCGTGGCCGACATAACACTATCACACCTGAGGAAGAGTGAGGGCTATAAAACGCCAGCAATGGTCGAAGGAATAAGGAGAACATGATCCACATGATTAGCCTTCGGAGGACACTGAATACAATCATAAAATATAATTAAGAATTTTGTCTATCAAGATTACTACACTCATTTCCCTACGAGATCACGCAACGTATGTCTGGACGACAACTGACACAACCTGAAGAAGCTCTGCAACACCTCGTCATGTTACTCGGTGAACTACATTGTGTGTTGGCTGTAGCTGGTTTAACCCGCACCTACCACGACGTTTTCCATGTCTGAAAACTAGAGAAGATCGGATAGCTGGCGTTGATGTATCTGGATACCAGGGTACAACCATTCGAGGAGTGGGCAGAAGAGTGGTTGCACGATGGGGAAGTTGAATCTACCAATATGAGGGAGACGGGATTCGGAGGAGACTTAATCTGGCATGCTCTTGCTTCACAGTGCAAGAGGTTGAGTCTTAGGATAAGACGTGGAAAGAAAGAGATCATTACATAGGCGGCTGTACATATTTCAATAAAAGATGTATTGATTATTGGGATAAAGAACCCCCGTAACACCTCCTGTCCGACACCATGTGGTATGATCGAAAATATAGTATGAGCCACATTGGCAAGATCGGTGTACGGTAAGTGCGTTTCCTCCTGTTGGTGTCACGAATTGGTTATGTCCGGTATCCAAAATGTCCAGCTAATCTTTCTTGTGTAGAAGTGGTAATCATTGAGATTGGGATTATTTTGTCCCCAGTTCTTGGTGTGTCTGGTGGCGAATTGAAATAGAGCATGGAGGGGGTCAGGAAGCGGGCTGCGCAATCGCTTCGTACAGGTGTCGTCTCAGCCACAATGTTAGGCGTCAAGTATTCCTGATCATCGCTGGACAAATAATATCGATCAAAGGATGATTGATAGGACCCTGAAGCCGTTGTAGAGGGAACCAGATTGCTGCTCGGTACAGTTTGAGTTTATTGACCAGCACACGTCGAAGTTTGGCGCAGTATTCATTCTGCATATACTTCAGAAAGGCCTCATGGAGTTGTGTAGTGTAGGGTGTCTCGGCCTCTGGGTTAATATCCATTCCCTTGTCCCACTTTCGAAACAATCACAACTGCTGGAAACGATCGATGATGTGTGCGGAAGTCAGAAGGATGCCTGTCATTGGAGTTTCTTCAGGGTAGCAGTTGGAAAGCTTCTGTCGAGCTAACTTCATAGTGAAGATGTAGTCTTCCTTCCATTGAGTCTTGTTCTTGGACAATGCTTGCATCACGCCATCCATGTGATCGAAAATGTCGTTGTACACTGTGATAATGTGATGCATTGTGGCTGTGAGCCTCTTCGGCATCCAAAGGGTCCAATAACAAAATGGCCTGAATACTTCAATGACTTACCTGACAATTGTCCATTTATCCTGAGTTGTGAATAATGGCCGGTATTGAGTGGATTATGGGTTTTCGAGCCACATGCAGGTGAATTCCCATAATCGGTAGGCACGCTTGAGCACTACCAGAGTAGAGTTCCAACTTATCTTCACATCCACAATCAGAAGTCCTGCAATGCTGCTTTCGGCTTTTTGACAGTCAGTGAGCTCATTCCAGTGAGCAGGTGTCAGTGTAATTATTACCGCAAGCATTTTCAGCTATATTCAGTTCAGCGTCAGGACTTTCATAATCCCTTGATATATATACTTTCTCAAATATCTTTGCTAAATCTCATCTCATGGTGGACACCTTGTTGATTCTAACATTGTCCTCTTTTTGAAGTCTTTGACTATTCCCAATGTCTGTGCTTTCATTCTGTCCAAATTGCCGATCGCACTCATGTGCTTCCCAAGACTTGGTGCGGCCTTTCACATCGGGACTGCTCATGAATACACCTAGAGCCAGCTGTATGACTTGCGCCATGGATGGTATGTGGTTACTTAATGCCGGCCACTCGATTGCATAGGCATCCAGTGTTGATTGCAGCTCGCGTTTCACCGGGTAGTTTGAGGGAGCATGGTCAGTTGTAATACGAAGCAAACGGCCATCAGTCAGCTCACAACGATCGAGCATCTCATCAGCAACAACTCTAGTTTCCGTCAGAAACACCCGGGTGTTCTGGACGGCTCTGACGGCTGTGACGGAACCTCGTACCCTCTGACAGAGAATTACACGGTACCCGTCGCCCAGGCGACGGGTCGCGTTGTATACGCACTCCTTTAGTTTGTGGTGACGTTTACGCACCATCAGAAGGACACGTGTGTTACACTCTTCGCAGGGGCTGCAGTTATGCTGAAGCCTTTTACACAACGCCTGGCAATGTTGAATCATAGCTACTAATCGTTCAACGATTTTCAAAACTTATGCATTCAGTTTGTATTCTCCTCTATGTATCCATGTATCTATATAGCTACCTACTATCTACACACGGTATATCTGGAGTGGCAGCACGCAGTGATTGTCAGCAATTCGAGGTGCGCCTGAAGATGACGACGAATATGTACTCCCCATCCCTCAGTCCACCTCCGTTACCCCTGTATCTCCGTACACCCTCCGTCGCTCATTAACGATGTACTTGGAGGCCATGACCGAGCGAGTTTGGAGATGCACTGGGAGGCCGTGATTGAGCGAGTCTGGAGATGCTCTTTGAGGCCATGATCGAGCGAGGTTGGAGATGCAATTGGAGACCGAGATTGAGTGAACTCAGAGATGCACTGGGAGGCTGCGATCGAGCGAGTTTGGAGATGCACTTGGAGGCCGAGATCGGGTGAACTCAGAGATGCACTCCGAGCTGTGATCGAGCGAGTTTAGAGATGCACTTGCAGCAGGCTATGATCGAGGGAGATTAGAAGAGTACTTGGAGGTCGTTGATCTTGAGGCGGTCGATGGGAGGCGCGCCAGGTGCTGAGACTCTATTCATCGGTTAGTTAACTCGAAACCGTGGGAATGGGCTCTTATGGAATCGTGAGAATGAAGGGACAACAGACAATCTTAGGTGTATGCTATACTCGGTGTATGCTGCACTCGGCGTATGCTGCACTCGGTGTTAAGTCATGATGATGGCATGGAGAGATAGAGAGGGATGACTTAACTTTGTGTTCTAGCAATGATGGTAGAGTTGTGGACGAGAAAGAGAGAGATGGGGGATGAAGATGAAAACGATATGGAGGATACGAGCGGACCTGAGAAATCAGGGGTACGACTTGCCTGATTGGGTTTAGAAGACCTCGTATCGGTGTTATTACCCGCCGGATCGGGAATTGTACTTGCCGTATCGGGGATGGTAGATTGACTCGCACAAGAAATTCTCTTATGTCCCAGTTTCTCATGATGATTTCCCCCATCCCCTCTGATCTCTCTCTTTCTTGTGCTCAACTCTATCATCACCTAAGAACACGAAGTTAAGTCATCCATCTCTATCTCTCCATGCCATGATCATGACTTAACACCGAGTACAGCATACATCAAGTACAGCATCATCCCAAGATCGACAGTCTTCCGCTCCGAGCCAGTGTCCAGCTCCCAGCCAGTGTCTCAGGTGCCATCGAGCCTCCCTCCAAATCGACCGCTTCCAAGTACTCCTCCAATCTCGCTCGATCATAGCCTGCAAGTGCATCTCCAAACTCGCTCAATCACGGCCGCCCAGTGCATCTCTGAGTTCACTCAATCTCGGTCTCCAATTGCATCTCCAACTTCGCTCAATCACGGCCTGAAAGAGCATCTCCAAACTCCCTCGATCATGGCCTCCAAGTGCATCTCCAAACTCGCTCTATCACGGCCTCGAAGCGCATCTCAGAGTTCACTCGATCTCGGCCTCCAAGTGCATCTCCAAACTGGCTCGATCACGGCCTTCAAGTACATCGTTACTGAGCGATGGTGGGTGTACGGAGATACAGGGGTAACGGTGGTGGACTGAGCGACGGGGTGTACATATTCGGGAGACCCCGGGGTAGATAGACATCATCTCACCTCATTTTCATCTCATCTGGATCCACGCAATTGCGTTGATTCTCACAGCCTGGTAGTAACATATCATCTCACTTTCTTCCTAGGCTCCTCGAGCTAGAACCTCCGATTATGCTCGACTACCATCTTTGGCCAGATTGACCGTATGTATATATATGGAGATACTTAAATAATGCATGCCATATGATGAGGTAGCGAATCTTGTGACTGTAACAAAGACGAATACGATAGACGAAATGCCTTGTGCTTATGGAACCCTGCGTGTGGCTTCCGGACCGATTTACAATTCGCTGATGTACCCAATGAACCCGTTCCGACGTATGGTCACAGCTGGCCACAACGCCACAGTGTCCATTTACAATAGCATACCGACAGAGCGAGAAGAAACGGCGAAATCGCGATCGGAGGGCGATATGCAACGCGATGTGACGTATTGGCGCCGGGCGCGGAGTAGTCTGCTACCGGGGTGTCTCTGACGGCTCTGACGGAGCGCGTCCACTCTGACGGAGCTATTCCACCTGGACGGAAATCTTTTTTGCTGATACTCCTTCAAATGTATCTCTAGCCTCGCTTCAGTATGTTGGCCCTTGACCTATGACCTTCAATTAGCTTTCGAAACGGGAAAACAACAGTCGATCAACCTCATCACAAGCGATTTGAACTTCATGCAATGCCCAATTTCAATCCATATAGTATACAATGACCAACCTTCATGCTAGTTTGAATGTTGATGTTAATCCGTCAATAGCTAAACTTACCTTATTCCATACTGGCAGTAGCTTCTTAATTGCATCCTCACTCAGTGCATATTGCTTCCGGCAAATGCTACGAAGGGTTGTAGCAGACGGCAGGACTAGGTCATAGAGTAATGCCGTATATGACTGTCGTAGCTGGAGATTTGATATTACATCGCATGGAATGCCTGCCGAAAAAAATCCTCGCATAAGGTAGCGATTCCACATCTTGTGGTGGCATTCAGCAGTTTCAAAATCCTTAGCTGCCACTTTGAAACATTCTGACTCTCATTTTGATCAATATGGATTTAATTGGATATCAAATATCGTTTTCCTTGGCACACTTACTCTTCTGAGTCCGCGACTTCCTTGCCTATTCAGGATGGCCAAAACTGTTTCATCCACTGTCGAACTAGTCAATTCAGTAACCTCTGACATTGTGAATTTGTTTATCTTTGCCATGTGAGCTTTTGCCAACAAGTGTTTCCCCATTGAGCTGGTGCCATGTTCTGGTAGATGAAGAAGAACATGATGACACATGATACATATGATGCCAGGGCTGCCTGTCGCTTCAATTCTGCAGTACAAATAGAATTGCCATGACGCCACATGTATAGAAGTATTCCAAGCAAAAGGCTGCTTCCGGCTTACATGGATTGAAGCCCACCAACCATTGAACATTATTTGCATTGCAAGGTCGCTTAAATTGCGAATAATGCCATGTTGATTTTCAGAAGCAGTCATAAGGTCGAGCAAGGAGGTGTTCACAGTTTTGTATCGGACCTGCTGGCAGAAATTAGAAAGTTGCTTATACCGACTCGAGAGCCTGCCGAAAATAACAATACAGCATCGCGGAATCTGGGTTCTGAAATATTTACTCTGCAGCTACCAGGAAGACAATCAGATCAGTAAGACATTGCAGGCATATTTGTGAAGTTGAATACAAGGACCGATTGCTATGACTGACCGCGTAAAACTCCATTTAGGAACAGCATCGTGCAGTGTATCCCTGTGTAGCTTTCGGTGCCTTGACGCACTGTGGGCGGTGAATAGTAGAAGGCAGACGGGCTATCATCACTGGTATTTTTGGCTACAAAGGCTGCCGATAAGGTCAATGAGGTTTATCTCTATTCGATTCTGGTTAGATTATCCAAGATGCCAGCACACTAATCATTGACCCTCCGTTGACTCTCATGTTGGGACATGGTTACGATTTTGTGGTAAGTAGATTTGCCTGGATCGGCCGCCGATAGTACGATTATAGATCATTGTAGTCACATAACCCCTCAATTTTCCAAGATGGATGGCCACACATCGCTGACGCTCCATTGATGCTGATTTTTAGGGCATAATAATGAGGTCGTCAAAATCATTTTTACCTAGAAACACGGCCAATAGTTTGATTATGTGTCAATGTTGCCGCACTGCCGCCGGATGTTCCAAGATGATTGGTAAAAAGCTGCTGATGCTCTGTTGACGGACAATTTTGGGACATAGTAGCGATGTCGTCGTAATCGTTTTTGCATACAGAGGCAGCCAATAATCTGGTTATGGTATAATGTCGCCACACAGCCCAAGGATTTTGCAAGATACGAGGCCCAAAGTTATTGGCACTCCTTTGACCCTCATTGTAGGACATAGTGGCGATATCGTCGCAACTGATTGTGCCTAGAATGGCAGCCGATATTCTGACTATTGCTTAGTGTGGCCGCACAGCCGTAGGATGTTCCATGATTCAAGGCGAAAAGTGGTTGCCGCTCCATTGACGATCATTATTAGGACATAGTAGCGATGTTGTTGCAAGATGTTTTGCCTAGCAAGGCACCTCATAGTGCAATTATGGGGTAACATCGCCGCACAGCCCATGGATTATCCAAGATGCAAGGCCCAATGTTGTTGACGCTCTGTTAACGCTCACTATTAGAACATAGTAGTAATGTTGCCACAACCAATGTTCAATAGCTAGGCGGCCGATAGTTCGATTCTGACTTACTGTAACCGCACTGACTACCTGATATATTATGATGCAATAACCAAAATAGTTGACACTTAGGTGACATTCATTTTTAGAATGTGGCAACAAGCGAGTCATTTTGTAATGGCATGGCTGCACGTGACGTGTCCAGGGCCGGGTAATGCTCGCTTTATATAGTCGGCTCGCCACGGGCCTTAGATCTCTAGCGATAATCTTACCTTTATACTACTCTACACTATTGACATCCACGTGTGCAACCGTATCTACTGATATTCCTTCCTACGAGGCCATACACGGGCGTATGCCTTTACACTATTATCGCTCTTACAATTTCAGATACGTTTCGCAAACGGGATTTCATGAATTACCACTTTCCGACGCGTCACAACACGCAATCTACGCGCGAGATATCATACAGATTTGGGAGCACTGATTGCATCAGCGAAGTGCCTCGATATGTCTATTCAATTGAGACACAATTCCGAGTTGATACCAGAGGCCAACCGGCCAGGAGATGCGTCAACGAACAAGTCAGTTGAAGTCCATTTCAACGGATTCATACGAGAACTCGAAGGATATCAATCGCGGCATCAACGAGATTAGATAAGTTACCTTCCAATTGAGTCAATTGACGATTACAGGGACAATGCCAGAGTCCATACGTGCATAAGAGTCGTGTCACCGGCAATGCCGAAGCTGGCCATTCTCCAGAGGCGGTTTACGAATTACGCACGATTCATGTCGATCCACATCGCTGACGACAGTTGAAATCACGACTACCTCCTACACGACTCGATGGAGTCATCTACGTTACGGAAGCTCCGAAGAGCATAAACGGGCACATACCTCGAACGAAGTGCACCTACGGAGGATCAGGGCAGATTTACGCGATATGCACGATTCACATCTAGCGATGCCAATGATGGCAGTTCCAGTCGCAATTACCCCTACACTCAATGGAATGATCAACGTTATGGATGATGTTTGGAGTTTACTGCAGCGGCTACGGAAGTCGTACAAGGCTATATACATCTATCGACGGGCATAGTTCATGATAGTGGAGCAGCGATCGCAGATCGTGCGGTAGCTCCGAATGGGAAGTATAATTATTCCACCCCCGAATATTCTAAAGTGGCTAGCAGATACAATTCGCGATTACCATTGTCAATTGTCACAATCGGCACCAGATTGGATGACCGAATCAGATCGTTGTGAGGAGAGAGAGCCATCTGCGCCAACTCGATTCAATTTCATCAAACATACGCCAACGGGCCAATATGGATGTGCCCATACGATGGCATGTGAAGAGGGTTTTTAGCATTGCAATTTCTTTGTAGCCGGGATTCTGAGGATCCACGGGACTACCGGAGGATGGACCGTCTGGGCACTCTCAGGAGACCAGCGGATTCAGCATGTATTTAAGGCGCGCGCGGAGGTTCAATTGATGTGTCGTATCCCACATGGGAATGGACGGTATTTGGTTGTCAGACAGTCCCAATTGGGTGTGACAAGTATGTGATTCGCTGAGCGAGCTTATTCGTACAAATTGGTGGCAGCCGCGGTGGACGCACTGTGTGAGCTGGAGATTGAGTTTGGATTGCCTTGGTATAACTCCAAGAATCCTAGGGTCGACTTGCAAAGCATTCGACGTTTGGCTCTGCAACCCCAGGGTGAGCAGAAGAGGTGTCAGTGGACCGGGCAGGCCATCAGGTATGCCCCGGGAATGTACCTGAATCACGGCTAGGGAGGAGGCGTGTTCCGAAGGAGGTGGCGGTGTTCCGGATATTTAAATACTTGGAGCCAATGCCTTTGACGATCAACTGGCCAGTGAGGAGGTCGTTTGGACGTTCTTCCTAAGAG
>Ga0307512_10002116_pt1 | contig 26074 bp, 24 predicted proteins | sample 14_EM_MG_FD_200267 | JGI IMG/M metagenome (GOLD analysis project Ga0307512, IMG submission 200267) | Populus trichocarpa ectomycorrhiza microbial communities from riparian zone in the Pacific Northwest, United States - 14_EM | ecosystem: Host-associated > Plants > Roots > Unclassified | place... | reverse complement strand
AGAAAACTTCACTAATGGTGCCGGTTGGTGTATATGTTATCCCTGGTGAATTCTGACAGTCATGATGTACACGCGTGCAAGCGCTTCGGATTACGATGACTGGGAAAAGGTGCATGACAACCCTGGATGGGGTTCAGATGACCTCATTCCCCTGCTCAGAAAGGTATTCTCTCCTCACGTCCGTCAGACTTGCCCCACTTTATACTCAATTCCGTTCGGCTCTCGCCGGTGCCCATGCAGACAGAGACATACCAAGTTCCCGATGTCGGGCCGACGCACGGAACCGACGGCCCGCTCAAGGTCTCGCCAGGCGCGCTGGTTGCCGATTTCGGAGAACAGTTTCTCCAAGTTGCGCGTGCACTTGATCCCGCCCGTGCGAAGTTGCCGCCTGACACCGATACGAACGACCTATCGACAATCAATGTGTACACCGTGGGTTTTCTAATATTTCTCTCAGTTTCGACTTTCGAGGCCCTAATGAATGCATTTTCCTCCATGTTCATATAATAAACCGCGCTCGCGCAGAGATGGTCCAAGTTCGTGCATGGATCCTTGATGTATCTGGAATGGTGCGCTGATCGCTATGCTTGGCGAGCAGGTGGATAAACGAAGAGAATGGAACCCGCTCCGACGTGCCACATCACATGATTTACCCGCTCAAAGAGACACGTCCAAACCTCCATTTTGTTACGGGCATACACGTAAAGCACGTAACTTTTGACGAGTATGTCCCGCAGTTTGCAGTTTGTTCTCGCATGTCCAGCAGGGTCTCGATATCCTCACAGCGAAAACCGCGCCACGGGAGTTGCATTCACACTCAATCCGTTATTCCACCCCGATGCCAGTGGTCTGACAGAAACGCGTACCGTTCGAGGAACAAGGCTTGTGGTGCTCTCTGCAGGATCTTTCGGTAGTCCGGGGATACTTGAGCGCTCAGGAATCGGAGCCAAGGGCGTCCTGGAAAGTGTTGGTGTGAAGCAGCGCGTTGAACTGCCTGGAGTCGGGGAGAATTACCAAGGTCGGGTACTAGACTATCAGTGCCCGTGCATATTTCTCACTTTGGACGTGCACAGATCACAACACTTTATTCATCCCGTGCTTTTCCTCAGACGAGGCAGAGACATTCGATGCAATTATACGGAACGATGACGGCGCAATCGAGGGTGCGTCCCAATTCAGAGCACTTGGACGAAACTCAGACACCTACCCATTCGTTCCTTAGCTGCTGCTGCCGAGTTTGCAAAGACAGGGAAGGGCCTTATAGGGAGCGGGTATGCTGACATCTTGTTGTTTCATCTCCTTCCAGCTGACGGCCATGACGTCCAGCACTGTCGACGCGGGAATCAAGTGGCGTCCTGAGCCATCCGAACTGGCTGAGTTTGGTCCAGAGTTCAAGGAGGTGTGGGATTCCTACTATGCCAACGCCCCAGATAAACCCGTATTGTTTATGGGAGCCCTTTCTGCGTGCGTGCTTCGACTTATTCCCCAAGGTCATGAGTATCCGTGACACCGGTGATTATGATGCATCTAGCCTAGTCGGTGACCCAACTCTGGTTCCGCCGCGCAAATACTTCACACTTGGCCTCTACGAAGTGAGCACGAGTCTGCGTCTGTGCCTGTAGAGCATCACACCTGACGCGCGCCATGCTTGTAAATCCACCATTAAAATAGGCGCACCCCGTCGGGCGTGGTCACGTGCATATCAGGCATCCCGAGGACGTCTCGGAGCCACTCGACTTCGACGGCGGTTACTTGGAATCGTCAGCTTGACTCCACGTTCAACGGCCGCGCACGTGCTGACCTAGAACTGTCACCACGCAGAATGGCAGATGTAAGGCCCCTGATGTGGGCGTACAAATTCGTGCGCGAGATTGCGCACCGCATGCCGCACTTCCGCGGTGAGCCAGCGCCACTCCACCCGGCATTCGCGCCGGACAGCGCTGCCGCGGTCGTTGGGCACGCAGAGGGACCCGTGGCACTTGATGCGCCGCGAATTAAGTATTCTGAAGAGGACGAGCACGCCCTCGAGGCGTTCGTGCGCGCAACGGGTGCGTGAAGACTGTTTTGCTATCTTTGCATCACGTGCATCTTGACGGTGTTTTTTTTTGTTGTCGCAAGTCGCTACCTCCTGGCACGCGGTGGGTCTTTTCTCATCTTGTCTTTTATTCAGTCACGTGCGCTGATGAAAGTCGACTGGTCCAGCTCGGCACTTGCGCGATGAAGCCGCGCACGCAGGGTGGCGTCGTCAATTCACGTCTGAATCTTTATGGCGTCAAGGGACTCAAGGTTGCAGACTTGTCCATCGGTCCGGGTAACGTCGCCGCGAACACGTACTCGACTGCGTTGGTCATTGGGGAAAAGGCGGCTATAATTATTGCGGAGGAGCTGGGGATCAAGGGGGTTGTCTGAGAGGGATAAATGAATGACAAGTTGAGCGACGATCCTTAATACGTGTACAAAACAAGAATCCAAGAATTTTGGAAGGTCACGTGTCATGAGTTGAGAAAGGGGGAGGAGTGACCAAATATAACAAAAAAAGAAATTGGGCACTGAAGCTCAAGTTGGAAAGAACACGAACACGGTGGCTTCATGGTAGGTATGGGGATGTGTTGTCTGGGACATTGTCGTCATACGAAGCCATGATATAAGGCACCTCGATGAAATATAAAGGTATGCAACCCAACAACCCGAAGAATATGTACAACAAATCATGTATACAGGGGAGGTGGTGAGGCGATGATGGCGTGGCTAGGGTCAACGCGAAGTTTGTAAGAAAAAGGAACAGAAGGATGCTGACACAGAGAGCTGGCGTCAAGGTATTAATGGAGGGTCCGTGTGATCTCTTGAATGAATCCCGACACAACCTTGGTAAGTTAACAGGTGTTCCATGCACGGTAACTCATGCGCCTTCCTTAGTCGGGACCCATGAACGATTTCGCGGCCATAAACCACTTTTAGTCATATTAGCGACCATCGATTCGACAGGCAGTTGTAGCAATGTCGAAGGCCAACGCCGCCGACCGAGGTGAGTGATGGAAATGTCACCCGACTTCCGTCGGAGCAGACTGCTTCTAGTTATCTGTGTCGTCCTCGTATAAACTAGCAGTTGCAATGGATACGTGGGCGTACTGTACTTAGTGCGGCTGCGGTAAATAGGAAAAGTGTCGACCCCAGGTGAAGGGGTAGACTGAAAGAAGGAGTGAGAAGGGGTGAAGAGGAGGGGTGGGAGAAATGGGAAAAACGAGCAAGACGCGAGAACACGAATCGAGCAGACTGCAGGCCCGTGAGCCCGGGCAAAGGGAGATGCGGACAGCGTTTCCGCGAGACGAGGCAAGACCGGGTGAGAAGGGATCGGTACAGAAAACAGCGACGTTCGCGAGCAGCGGTGTCGCCGCGTCCAGGGGGAGAGGGTCACACGGAGAGGTAGCAGAATAGGAAAAGTACGATCGTGGAACGAACGACGGTGTTCTCCACGACGGCAGAAGGCATTTTTTATATACATGACCACCTACTGAGATTCATAGCAAGGTGCAAGTATTGTAAAGACGAGTCCACGAAGGCGAAGGCAGGCGGGAAGGAATGCCGGCAGTGTTGAGAGAGGGGCTGTGGTGCCGGCCAGATTGGGAGGCGAGAGGTGGTGATAGCGGATGTCGGGAAAAAGTGAGAGTAGTGCCAATGGGATCGAGGGGAAGAGGGAATGTAGGGATGAACACATGGCAAAGCAAGGCGAATTAGAGAGGTTGGGTCTAATGAGCAATCTAAAGAAGCGCATGACCAGGTGCATCACCTGATATCTCTGTGGAACCTGAACTACCAAATAGGCTGTGAATCGCCCCTCTGGCGACAGCGAGTAGCGGGACGTTGAAGTGAAACACCATTGTGGTTCCATGTGTGTCAATGGACTGGTTGAAAGGCAGGAAGAGTAGTACAGGACGATAACAATGTTCCGATGCCTCCAGTTGCAGCGTTCGTGGGGGAGAGTCCTGGATATTTGTCCTTGAAAAAGGAGACGGACTGTGGTGACGTGTGGCAATGGAGAACTTGACGAGTAGCCCTTTCGAGGTACATCCAGATGGTCACCCATGCAGTCAACCGGGCTCCTATATAAGAATGGCAAGAATGGCGCAGAAATATTTAAAAAAGAAGGAAAACCCAGTTGCTCCCCAGTCCAAGAAAAGAATGACTAAAATATAGGGGCGATGAACCGCGGACGACTTAGGTGATGCTGTCCTGCATGCATGTAGACATCATAATGAAAGCTAGCAATGTCCTGGTGGCGTATGTTGAGTAATGTTTGTAACACACAGGGTAAGCATCGAATTATTAATAAGGACCGTGATGAAGAGAGAAGACAAGAGAAGGTGGTGAGTGCCAGGGTGCGCCAAGTCGATACCCGGCCGGACCGGCCCTGCTGCTCATCGCTCGGCTGAGCCGGGCATTTTGGCATCATTCACCGCGTCTTGTTCACCACGTCGAGCCGTTGTCACATCCTGTCACGGGTTGTCACAGCTGTTTTATTAAACATGAACACAAACGCCGTCACCTGCGACATCGCTCCAACCTATGGATACAAGCTCAACTACGGCACAAGACCATCTTCGTAATGCCATTGACGATCAAATCAAAGTGTCCGAACAGGTTACCCAAGAGCTGAAGTATCGTCGTAACGCGCTTGCCCCCATCTCGCGTCTGCCCCCTGAAACCCTCGCCGAGATATTCTCACTTTTGCCTTTCCCCACACATGACTTCGAAGATGTCCCTTATCTGGAATGGATACGTGTCACTCATGTTTGCCATCGGTGGCGTGAGATCGCACTCTGCTTCCCCTACCTTTGGAACCACATCCATTTCACCAAGCTGACCCTTGCTGGCATCACCGAGATGCTCGCCCGGGCAAAGATGTCACCCTTACACTTCGAGGCCGACTTTTTCCCTTGGAACGAGGCACAGTTCAATGCCTTCGGGAGACAACTCGAGGCCCATATTTCCCACACCCGCCACCTTACCATTTCTGGGGAATTTCAAACTGAGTTTGGGCCACTCGTATCATCCGCTCCTGCCTTGGTATCTCTCTCCGTGGCGAATTCATCTCTTCCTTCTAGATCGAGACAGCCCACCATCCCTGATTCCCTTTTCAACGGAACCGCACCCAAGCTCACGCGTCTTGAGCTGCTCGACTGCAGTATCGGGTGGAAGTCGCCACTCCTCAAGGGCCTGCAAATCTTCAAGATACGGTCTCCCTTTGCGCCGGCGATGCCGACGCTCGAAGATTGGTTGGCCGCTTTGGACCAAATGTCCCAACTTAAAACGCTTCACCTTTCTTACGCCACCCCAGCTGTTTCCGTCGACAACCCGCTCATTTCTGAGCCGCATCGGACAGTTACTCTCCCTTCTCTCACTCACTTCGCCATTACCGCCTCAGCGAAGGGTTGTGCGCTCGCACTCGCACATCTCGTGTTGCCTGCTCTCATTTCGCTGCACGTGACCTCCCTATCTCAGTCCTGGGATGGTGATGATGTACGATCAGTTATCCCATATGCTGCTCGACATGCCCATGGGTCACAGGACACGGCACCTCTTCAGACCATACTATTAGACGAGGAGGTCATGCACGTCAAAATCGTTACGTGGGCCGTACCTGATGCCGACGTTGAGGTTTACGATTTGCAGACCTTGATCAAGGCGTCGGCCTCTGCACGTCTGGTTTTGTTAGTCACACCTGACAGTGGATGGTTTGACGGGACGGAGACAGTAATATTCGATGCCATGTTGTCCCACCTACCCTTGAATGCCATTTCGACGCTTTCTCCACAGAACAATACACGACTCAGCAAGGAGGTCTGGCTCAGTCACGCGCCGAGGCTGGCTATGCTCAAGCGGGCACTCCTGGTTCCCACTGCAGTTAGGGCATTTAGAGAGATGCTAGAGGAGGATGTTCCACCCAATGGTCTGCCACTACTCCCACAGTTGAGAGCGCTTGTCCTCTTCAAAGTTTCGTTGACTGCGCTCAGGACGTACCATCTACGCGATATGCTCGTAAAACGGAAGGAACATGGAGCCCCACTGGGGGTCCTCGATTTACACACATGTATTGGGACTGAACAAGCAATTCAGCTGCTCTCGGAGGTCGTGGGCTACGTGCTAGGTCCCGCGACAACTGTGGCGGTGGGAGTGTCAGCATATTTCGATTTGGAGAGAAGGGCCGGACCGTTTGATGAAGAGGAGGAACGCACCGACGACGATGAATATGACGATGGCCCTGGCCCTTGGTATGCGTCCGCGGACGAGGACGTGCACGACGAGGACGACGACGACGAGGATGATGATGATGGCTTTGATGACTTTTGATGACGAGTAGTAAACTGACCCATACATCGACGATATCTTGTCGAGCCCAAGTTTTCTCATCCTCACGAACTAGGAAGCACGTCCCGATCTATTGTCCTTGCGAATACCCCATTATGTCAATGTTCAGCTGCCTTTGAATGGTTTGCGAACACAAATCAGGGTAGTTAATGTAGCCCATAACTATGTACAATGTGCGATCTAGCAACACTGTAATTTTAATCCTACGTTCAAATCATCGCCAAGGATCTGTGCATCTTCCCGTATTTGGCATTCAATAAGTAATTCCGTAATTTGCTTTACATTTCATCTCGTACTCTCTTCGGGGGTTGGTCTTGTCCAGGCCCGGGTCCAAGTCTGAGCGCAGCGGCCTGCGTCACCGGCTTGAGGTTCAAACGTTCAAGTTCGGCTAGTGCCGAGTGGGAGACGGAGACACCCGTTTTTCCGCCAAACCCACGTAAACCGGGTTTCACCGATGACTTCCTCACCTGGGCATTCCTTTCCAATGACGCCCATTCTCACTGCCACGTCTGCTAATTCCATTAGTGTTCCATTCAATTGTTTCATGCTCTGCGCTTCGACCACTACTCTGATTGGATGTCGTAGGTAATGAGGTCGTTCCAGACAATAAGTTCATTCCCGCGGGATTCATCGTCACAAACAGGCGATGCGCAAAATGACCATCACCAAAGATTCTTCTATATGTGTTTATCCCTATATGCCAGTCTCGCACAGCTCTATCTTGGGACACACGGCGAACTTGAAACCTTTTTAATCCACTCGCCTTTCAAGTTACTCTTCCACCCAATCAAGTCGCCCAGACGTAGGGTAGCATGTCGACTCCCGCCACAATCAACGAAGAATACGATATCATCATCGCAGGAGGTACCCAATGCTCCCACTCAGCCTCCTTTTCCACGCTTCTCTAACTGGGAGTACCCCTGGTAGGCGGCGCTGCTGGATGTGTCCTCGCTGGCCGTCTTGCAGCAGCGAACCCGGACCTGCGCATCCTCATACTCGAGGCCGGCCCACCAACACATAACGATCCCGCTCACACACAGCCTGCGCGCTTCCTCTCGCACCTTGCACCTGGTTCGCGCACCGTGCGCGTTCACAACACCCGTCCGAGTGCTGCGCTCGGTGGACGCTCTGCGGCCGTGCCATGCGGACAATGTCTAGGTGGTGGTGGGAGTGTCAACTGTACGTTCCTCCGTGTTTTCCCGATGACACAGAGAAAACTTCATTAATGGTGCCGTGGGGTATACGTTGTCCCTGGTGGATTCTGACAGTCATGATGTACACGCGTGCAAGCGCTTCGGATTACGATGACTGGGAGAAGGTGCATGAGAACCCTGGATGGGGTTCAAATGACCTCATTCCCCTGCTCAGAAAGGTGTTTTCTCCCCCATCAGACTTCCCTTACTTTATACTTATTCGGTTCGGCTCTCGCCTGTTCCCGTGTGTAGACGGAGACGTTCCAAGTTCGCAATGTCGGACCGACGCACGGAACCGACGGCCCGCTCAAGGTCTCTCCAGGTGCGCTGGTCGTCGATTTCGGGGAACAGTTTCTCCAAGTTGCGCGTGCACTTGATCCCGCCCGTGCGGCGGCGGCGCCTGACACCGATACGAACGATCTGTCGACAATCAATGTATACACCGTGGGTGTTCCAGTATTTCTCCTCCATGGTCGTTTAATAAAATAGTACTCGTTCAGAGATGGCCCAAGTTCGTGCATGGGATCTCCTTGATGTGTAGTGGATGGCTGACCGATTTGTATGCTTGATGAACAGGTGGATAAACGGAGAGAGTGGCGCCCGCTCCGACGTGCCCCATCATATGATTTACCCGCTCAAAGAGACACGTCCAAACCTCCATTTTGTTACAGGCATACACGTAAAGCACATAACCTTCGACGAGTATGTCCCGCAGTTTTCAGTTTGTTCTTGTATGTCCACCAGTCTCAACCTCCTCACAGCGACAACCGTGCCACGGGACTTGCCTTCTCACTCAATCCGTTGTTCCATCCGGATGCCAGTGGTCCGACAGCAACGCGTACCGTTCGAGGAACAAGGCTTGTAGTGCTCTCTGCAGGATCGTTCGGCACTCCGGGCATATTGGAGCGTTCAGGTATCGGAGCCAAAGGAGTCCTGGACAGTGTCGGCGTGAAGCAGCGTGTTGACCTGCCTGGAGTCGGGGAGAATTACCAAGGTCCGGTGCGGGACTGGTATCAGCGACAGTGCATGATTCTCACGTTGGACATGCACAGATCACAACATTTTATTTATCCCGTGCTTTTCGTCAGACGAGGCAGAGACATTCGACGCAATTTTCCGAAACGACGATGGCGCAATCGAGGGTGTGTCCCACTTCAGAGTACTTGGACGTCACTCAGACACCTACCGTTTTGTTCCTCAGCTGCTACCGCCGAGTTTGCAAAGACAGGGAAGGGTTTGATAGCGAGCGGGTACGTCGACATTTCGTTCTTTCATTTCCTTCCAGCTGACGATCATAACGTCCAGCACTGTCGACGCGGGAATCAAGTGGCGTCCTGAGGCATCTGAACTGGCCGAGCTTGGTCCAGAGTTCAAGGAGGTGTGGGATTCCTACTTTTCCAACGCTCCAGACAAACCCGTATTGTGGATGGGAGTCCTTTCTGCGTGCGTGCTTCGACTTCATTCCCCAGGTCACGAATATCACCAGTGAATATGATGCATCTAGCCTGGTCGGGGACCCAACTCTGGTCCCGCCGCGCAAATATTTCACAGTTGGCGCCTACACAGTGAGCACGAGTCCCTGCCGCAGATCATCACATCTGACGCACACCACGCCTGTAAATCCACTACAAAAATAGGAATACCCCATCGCGCGTGGTCACGTGCATATCAAACATGCCGAGGACGTTTCCGAGCCACTCGACTTTGTCGCCGGTTACTTGGAATCGTCAGCTTGACTCCGCGTTCACAGTCGCGCACATACTGATACATAGTACTATCACTACGCAGAATGGCAGATGTAAGGCCACTGACGTGGGGATACAAATTCGTGCGCGAGATTGCGCGCCGCATGCCGCACTTCCGCGGTGAGCCGGCGCCGCTCCACCCGGCATTCGCGCCGGACAGCGCCGCGGCTATCGTTGAGCATGCAGACGGACCCGTGGCGCTTGACGCGCCGAGAATCAAATATTCTGAAGAAGACGAGCGCTCTCTCGAGGCGTACACGCGCGCAACGGGTGCGTGAAACCTGTTCGCTATCTTGTATCACATGCATCTTGACGACTTTTTGTTTTGTTGTTGCAAGTCAATACTACCTGGCATGCGGTGAGTCCTATGTCATGTTATCTTTTTTTCAGTCACATGCGCTGACGATAGTCGACTGGTCTAGCTCGGCACCTGCGCGATGAAGCCACGCACGCAGGGTGGCGTCGTCGATTCGCGTCTGAACGTGTATGGCGTCAAGGGACTCAAGGTTGCCGACTTGTCCATCGGTCCGGGTAACGTTTCGGCGAACACGTACTCGACTGCGCTGGTCATTGGGGAAAAGGCGGCTGTAATTATTGCGGAGGAGCTGGGGATCAAGGGCGTTATCTGAGAGGGTGTGGCTAGGGTCAACGTGAGGTTTGTAAGAATGAATCACGATCTTGATAATGAGTGTTCCATGCGTGCTGTACTACGGCCTTCCTTAGTCGACGTTTCGCGGCCATAACCCACTTTGGTCATAGTGATCATCTTCGATCGGTGTTTGTGAGGTGAGTGATGGAAATATGTCACCAGACTTCCATCAGAACAGAGTAGACGCCAAGAGCTGGAATTTTCCCTTTGCTTGCCGCGATCTGTGTCAGTACTAGTACCCATTCTTCAAGGCCTCTCGGATTTCCCCCACCTTTGTGCTCCTGCTCATCTTTCTCCTCCCTCGCGGCTTCTCTTTTTCTCCCCGATTCCTCCACTCCTGAACTTACCAGTGCGACGCTCGTTGCATCTACAATGGTCATGTATTCATGTCGAGACGACACGTAGACCTATTACTCCGATGCAAGCCCAGTGTATAATACTGGGCACGGATGATTAGCAATGGGCGCACCATGTGCCCGAACAAAAGTCATGGTTTTGACCATAACCAGCACTTAAGATAGATCCCAGATTTTCTCATTTTGAGGTGGTCAATTTTTTTTCATACCGCAGTTGGGGGTCGAATTAACTCCCCCTGGAATCCCGGCCCCGGACCCCCTTGTGCTGTGGAACCATGATTCAACGGTAATACAGTACCAGCCAGTACGGTATTCAACTATTGTAGCACCACCATGGGCCGGTCCGGTCCGGCCCTGCTGCTCATAACGTGATGAATCACGGGACCGCGGAGCGTTGGTTTCCTTGTTCTGAACGCCGTGAGTTGTGACGCGGCGTTGCCCAACCATTTATCGGTTTCATGGACACAAGCTCAGCCACGGCCCAAGACCATCTCCTTAAAGTCATCGACGATGAAATAAAGGTGTCGGATCGGGTTGTCCAACAGCTGAAATCGCGTCGTAACACGATTGTCCCCGTCTCGCGTCTGCCACCTGAAATCCTCGTCGAGGTATTCTCGCTTTTGCCCTTCGTCGCAGATGACCCCAAATGTGTTCCTTATCTGGAATGGATATTCGTCACTCATGTTTGCCGTCGATGGCGCGAGATCGCACTCCAATCCCCCTACCTTTGGAACCACATCAATTTCACCAAGCTAACCCTAGATGGGTTCACCGAGATACTCGCCCGGGCAAAGATGTCACCCTTACATGTCGAGGCCAAGATCACCCCTCGGAGCAAGGCGCGGTTTAATGCCTTAAGGAGACAACTCGAGGCCCATATTTTCCACACACGCCACCTTTCCATTTCTGGGGAATTTCAGACTCTGCTTGAACGACTCGTATCACCCGCTCCTGCCCTGGTATCTCTCTCCTTGACGAGGCCATCTCACCCATTTTCATCGTCACAACTTGAATGTATCATCATCCCAGATTCCCTTTTCAACGGAACCGCACCCAAGCTCACGCGCCTTGAGCTGCTCAGCTGCAGTATCGGATGGAAGTCGCCACTCTTCAAGGGCCTACAAACCCTCAAGATACGGACGCCCTCTGCGCAGGAGATGCCGACGCTCGATGATTGGTTGGCCGCTTTGAATGAAATGCGCCAACTCAAAACGCTGATCCTCCATGGCGCCACCCCAGCTGTTTCCATCGACAACCCACACACTTCCAAACCGCAACGCACAGTTACTCTCCCTTCCCTCACCCACTTCAATATCACTGCCTCAGCAAGAGATTGTGCGCTCGCACTCGCACATCTCGTGTTGCCTGCTCTCATTTCGCTGCACGTGATGTCCGAATCTCAGTCCCGGGATGGTGATGACGTACGATTACTTATCCCATATGTTGCTCGAAATGCCCATGGACCACAGGACACCGCACCACTTCGGACCATAGCATTCGACCAGGACGAAATGTACGCCAAAATCGTCGCGTGGACTGTACCTGATGCCGACAACGACGTTTGCAATTCGGTCACCTTGATCAAGGCTTCGGTCTCTGCACGCCTGGTTTTCTGTGCCTTTTCTGAGAGTGGGTGGCGTGACGGGATGGAGACAGTAGTATTCGATGCCGTGTTGTCCCGCCTACCCTTGGATGCCATTTCGACACTTTCCGCACAGAACAAAACACGACTCAGCAAGGAGGTCTGGCTCAGTCAAGTGCCGAGGCTGGCTAAGCTCAATCGGGTACTCCTGGTGTCCACTGCAATTGGGGCATTTAGCGAGATGCTAGAGGAGGCCCCACCCGATTGTCTGCCACGACTCCCACAATTGACAAAGCTCATCCTTTTGCAAGATGTGCTAACTGCGCCCACTACTTACCATCTACGTGATATGCTCATAAAACGGAAGGAACATGGAGCTCCATTGGAGACCCTGGATTTACGCACGTGTCTTGGGCCTGAACGTGCAATCCAGTTGCTCTCGGAGACTGTGGGTAACGTGCAAGGTCCCCCGAGAGCTCAGATGATGGGACCCTCAGCGTTTTTCGGTTGGGAGGGAAGTTAGCCCCTTCGCGAAGAGTAGGAACGCACCGACGATGGTGAATACGACGATGGTCCTGGTCCATGGTATGGCTCTACAGACCAGGGCGATGAGGAGGAGGAGGAGGAGGAGGATGAATACGATGACTGATGATAACTAGTACACTGACCCATACATCGACCGTGACGATCTCTAGTCGAGCCCACGTTTCTCGTCGTTACGAATTAGAGCCATGTCCCGATCTATTGTCCTTGAGAATACCCTACAATGTAAATACAAATACTATGTTCAGCTGCCTTTGAATGGTTGTCCTGAGAAGGAACACGAATCGGGTAATTACATACAGCCCGTAATATGTACACTGAGATTTGGCACGCTGTAGCAATGTCTTGTTAGTATATGTGTGCCTATGTTTGTAACATCATCAAATTATCGAATTAGGATTGCGATGAAATGAGACAGAGACAGCGACAGCGCCACCGAGAGTGCTGAGAGCCGGATCGGCCTTCCCGCCCATAAACCATGTGACAGATCACGGGACCGCGAGAGTGTTGGTTCAGTTCAGAGTCTACGAACGCCGTGCCGCGGCATCGCATCAACCATTTATCGGTTTCATGGACACAAGCTCGACCACAGCCCAAGACCATCTTCTTAAAGTCATTGACGATGAAATAAAGGTGGCAGAGCGGATTTCCCAACAGCTGAAATCCCGTCATAACGCGCTTGTCCCCATCTCGCGTCTCCCTCCTGAGGCCCTCGTGGAGATATTCTCGCTTTTGCCCTTCCCCTCAGATGACTCAAAATATGTCCCTTCTCTGAAATGGATATGCGTCACTCATGTTTGCAGTCGATGGCGTGAGGTCGCCCTCTCCTCCCCCTACCTTTGGAACCACATCAATTTCACCAAGCTGACCATAGCTGGGTTCACCGAGATACTCACCCGGGCAAAGATGTCGCCATTACACATCGAGGCCAAGGTCACCCCTCGGAGAAAGACACGGTTTAATGCGTTTAGGAAACAACTCGAGGCCCATATTTCCCACACGCGCCACCTCTCCATTTCCGGAGAATTTCGGGCTGTGCTCAAGCGACTCGTATCACCCGCTCCTGCCTTGGTATCTCTCTCCTTGACAGGACCACCTTATTCATGTGTAGCGTCACAACCCGAATGTATCATCCAAAATTCCCTTTTCAACGGAACCGCACCCAAGCTCACGCGCCTTGAGCTGCTCGGCTGCAGTATTGGATGGCAGTCGCCACTCCTCAAGGGCCTGCAAACCCTCAAGATACGGACGCCGGATGCACAGGCGATGCCGACGCTCGATGATTGGCTGGCCGCTTTGGATGAAATACCACAACTTACAACCCTTATCCTTGATAACGCCACCCCAGCTGTTTCTGTTGACAACTCACACATTTCTGAGCCACAACGCACAGTTACCCTCCCTTCCCTCACTCGCTTCGACATCACTGCCTCAACGAAGGGTTGTGCGCTCGCACTCGCACATCTCGTGTTGCCTGCTCTCACTTCCCTGCTCGTGACCTCCGAATCTCAATCCTGGGATGGTGATGACGTACGATTACTTATCCCATATGTTACTCGAAATGCCCATGGGCCACAGGACTCCACACCACTTCAGACCATACTAGTCAATGGGGGGGATACGTACGCCGAAATCGTCGCGTGGACTGCACCTGATGCCGACGACGACGTTTGCGGTCCGGTCACCTTGACCAAGGCCGCGGTCTCTGCACGTCTGGTTTTGTCTGTCACATCTGACAGTGAGTGCCGTGACGGGATGGAAACAGTAGTATTCGATGCCTTGTTGTCCCACCTACCTTTGAATGCCATTTCGACGCTTTCCGTACAGAACGAAACCCGACTCAGCAAGGAGGTCTGGCTCACTCATGCGCCGGGGCTGACTAAGCTTAATCGGGTACTCCTGGTTTCCACTGCAGTCAAGGCATTTGGAGAGATGCTCGAGGAGGATGCTCCACCCGATAGTCTGCCGCGACTCCCACAGTTGACAAAACTTATCCTTTTCAAAGTTCCGCTGACCCTGCTCAGGACTCGCCGCCTATGCAATATGCTCGTAAAACGGAAGCAACATGGAGCTCCACTGGAGGCCCTCGATTTACGCACGTGTACTGGGCCTGAACGCTCGTTTCAGTCGATCTCAGAGATCGTGGGCAACGTGCAAGGTCCCCCGAAAACTCTGATGGCGGGATACTCTGCGCTTTTTAACTGTGAAGTTAGCCCCTTCGACGAAGAGGATGATTGCACTGACGAAGAGGAAGAATGCACCGACGATGATGAATAGGGCGATGGTCCTGGTTCTTGGCATGGCTCTACGGACGAGGGCGATGAGGAGGAGGAGGAGGAGGAGGACGAATTCGATGACTGACGACAACTACAAGTACACTGACCCATACATTGACGATCTCTAGTCGAGCCCAAGTTTCTCATCGTTACGAACTATAAAGCACGTCCCGATCTATTGTCCTCGAGAATACCCTATAACGTAAATACATATACTATATTCAGCTGCCTTTGAATGGTTGGTCCGTGAAGGAACACGAATCAGGGTAATTAAATGCAGCCCATAATATGTACACTGCGATTTGGCAATGTTGGGTATTTTATGTCTTACGCTCAAATCCTCCCCCAGGATTCGCAGGTCTTTCCGTATTTTGCTTTCGATAATAACTTCTGTAATTTGCTTTACATTTCATCTTTTACTCTCTTCGGAGGTTGGTTGTGTCTAGGTCTGAGCGCTGCGGCCTGCGGTAAGTTACCAGCTTGAGCTTCAAGTTCGGCTAGTGCAAAGTTGGTTGGGGGACACCGGTTTTCGGGGGGACTGCAGAACTTGATGATGACTACTCTGCTTCTCGTAGACCTTGTGTGCACATGGACTTTCCTTACTTACATATCTCTTCAATTCTACATTCACGTGTGATTTGATTCCTATGCGCAGTAAGCGTGCCCACTTTTGTTGTTAACCGATCTTTTGCGGCCACAGTGTCTGAACATAACAAACACAGACGATGCTGTCACTCTCTCAATCTCCTCGAATACACTCTGGCACTTCTCTCGCACCACTTACGATGCCGATACTGATAACGGGAGGAGTATGAGAGTATCTCAAGGACTGTTGAACCGACTTTTGGGTGTCATCCGTCACTGATGACACCCAATGTAGCGCAACATCACCGGAGGATGTGTCCTGCTTTTTTGTCTCCGCATACGAATCGTGCTGGTCAACGACATCTGGGATGTGTATGAAGTGCCCTCACTGTTTAGGACAGGGTCATCAGACGGGGTAGAAGCAGTGTGAAGCGATGTAAAAATGGCGAGTCCCACCTAGAATTAGGACGTGATCTTGAGTCCTACTTGCTTTTCGAATAAACTTCGTTCCATAGAGCACAAAATTCGGTTTTAAGTCTAGGAACGGTATTGTGTATGTCGGATTTGGAAACAACAGGAAAAAAACTAGCGGCAGCTTGAATATAGTTCCCTTTTTCGGGGTCAGTTCGTCTGCGTGTGGCTTGGGACATTGAAACAGGGGCCAGGAAATATGGAGGGTACTGTGTCGAGGGCTTTGACGGGCGGACGCCTCAGAAAGGCTGTTGGCACACGATAAATTGTGAGGCATGCAGTCATCACTACAGTAGCATGGATCCGGGGCATGCGTTTCGTCGAGCTAATCCTCCATTTCACCACTCTCCATCAAGGCCATCGGGTTTTGAATAGATTGACGGTGGAAGACGCGGCTTCTGGGTCTATGGTATCCAATCAGGATGAACTTGAATAAGGCGATGTGAAATCCCAGTTTGGTATGTGTGCCTGGTGATATTACACACCCTTCCACTATCCCCAACATCACACGCCTTGCCTCCATCTCTTGTCATTCACTCTTGTTTTCCTTGCGCTAGACCCTTTCTCCCCTCACGACCTAGCCTCAAACGCCGCACCCCATTTGATTCGCGGCTATAAACCACTTTGGTCATATCAGCGATCATCGATTCGAACCGGCGTTTGTAGCAATGTTAAAGGCTAACGGCGCTGACTGAGGTGAGTGATGGAAATGTCACCCGACTTCCATCGGAGCAGACGGCTTCTGATTATGTGTGTCGTCGTCATGTAAACTAGCAGTTGCAATTCCTACGTGAACATACTGTACTTAGTGCGACTGTGATAAATGATAATAAAAGTGTCGACCCTAGGTAACGCGTAAGCCGAAAGCACGAGAGGGAATACGGGAGGGGGGGATGAGGAAAACGAGTCAGATGCAAGAACAGGAACCGAGGAGACAGCTACCCCATGAGTGAGACCGGTGAGGGGGGGGAGATGCGGGCAGCGGTTCCGCGAGAACAGGCAAGGGCGCGTGAGAAGGGACGGGTACAGAAAACAACGACATCCGCAAGCAGCGGTCTCGCGACGGCGAGTGCACACGGAGAGTTACCAGAACACAAAAAGTGCGGTCGTGGGATGTACGACGATGTCCTCCAGGTGGGAAGGGGGTATTCTTGATATACACTACTGAGATTCATAGCGAGGTACAAGTATGAGTCCACGAAAGCGAAGGGATGTGGGAACAAAATACCTGTAATGTTGAGAGGGAAAGACGGTGATGCCGGCGTGATTTGGAGATGGGAGGTGGTGACAGTGGATGTGGGGAGAAAATTGAGATTGATGTCAGTGAGATCGAGGGGAAGAAGAAAAGTATGAACACGTGGCAAAACGATACGACCACTTAAGTTAGCAAAGGTTAGTTAGGGCTGACGGAGGTCGGAGGGCCGGACCGCCCTGCCGCTCATCACAATGACGTGACAGATCACGGGACCGCGTAAGTGTTCCTTCCAGTCAGCAGAAAGATGAATGCATTCATTGACTCGATGAACGCCGTGACCTGCGGCATCGCCCCAACCATTTATCGTTTTCATGGACACAAGCTCAGCCACGACCCAAGACCATCTTCTTAAAGTCATTGACGATGAAATAACGGTGTCGGAGCGGGTCGTCCAACAGCTGAAATCGCGTCGTAATTCGATTGTCCCCGTCTCGCGTCTGCCACCTGAAATCCTCGTCGAGATATTCTCACTTTTGCCCTTCCCCGTAGATGACTCCAAATGTGTTCCTTATCTGGAATGGATATGTGTCACTCATGTTTGCCGTCGATGGCGCGAGATCGCACTCCACTCCCTCTGCCTTTGGAAACACATCAATTTCACCAAGTTGACCCTAGATGGGTTCACTCAGATACTCGCCCGGGCAAAGATGTCACCCTTACACGTCGAGGCCAAGATCACCCCTCGGAGCAAGGCGCGGTTTAATGCCTTAAGGAGACAACTCGAGGCCCATATTTCCCACACCTGCCACCTCTCCATTTCCGGGAAATTTCAGACTGTGCTTGAGCGACTCGTATCACCCGCTCCTGCCTTGGTATCTCTTTCCTTGACGAGGCCATCTCACCCATTTTCATCGTCACAACTTGAATGTATCATCATCCCAGATTCCCTTTTCAACGGAACCGCACCCAAGCTCACGCGCCTTGAGCTTCTCGGCTGCAGTATCGGATGGAAGTCGCCACTCCTCAAAGGCCTGCAAACCCTCAAGATACGGACGCCCTCTGCTCATGTGATGCCGACGCTCGAAGATTGGTTGGCCACTTTGAACGAAATGCGCCAACTCAAAACGCTGATCCTTCATGACGCCACCCCAGCTGTTTCCATCGACAACCCACACACTTCTGAACCGCAACGCACAGTTACTCTCCCTTCCCTCACCTACTTCAATATCACTGCCTCAGCGAGGGATTGTGCGCTCGCACTCGCACATCTCGTGTTGCCTGCTCTCATTTCGTTGCACGTGACCGCCGTGTCTAAATCCTGGGATGGTGATGACGTACGATTACTTATCCCATATGTTGCTCGAAATGCCCATGGGCCACAGGACACTGCACCTCTTCGGACCATACTATTAAACGGGGAGGAAATGTACGCCAAAATCGTCGCGTGGACCGCACCTGATGCCGACGACGACGTTCGCGATTCGGTCACCCTGACCAAGGCCGCGGTCTCTGCACGCCTGGTTTTCTGTGCCATTTCTGAGAGTGGATGGCGTGGGGGGATGGAGACTGTAGTATTCGGTGCCGTGTTGTCCAACCTACCCTTGGATGCCATTTCGACACTTTCCGCACAGAACGAAACACAACTCAGTAAGGAGGACTGGCTCAGTCATGCGCCGAGGCTGGCTAAGGTTAATCGGGTACTCCTGGTTTCCACCGCGGTTGGGGCATTTAGCGAGATGCTAGAGGAGGCTCCACCCAATGGTCTGCCACGACTCCCACAGTTGACAAAGCTCATCCTTTATGAAGTTTCGCTCACTGCGCCCATTACTTACCATCTACGTGATATTCTCGTAAAACGGAAGGAACACGGAGCTCCATTGGAGACTCTCGATTTACGCACGTGTATTGGGCCTGAACGTGCAATCCAGTTGCTCTCTGAGACTGTGGGTAACGTGCAAAGTCCCCCGAGAGCTCAGATGATGGGACACTCAGCGTTTTTCGGTTGGGAGGAAAGTTAGCACCTTCGGGGAAGAGGAGGAACGCACAGACAATGGTCCTGGTTCATGATACGGCTCTGCGGACCAGGGCGATGAGGAGGTGGTGGTGGTGGTGGAGGAGGATGAATTCGATGATTGACGACAACTAGTACACTGACCCATACACCGACGATCTATAGTTGCGCCCAAGTTTCTTATCCTTACGAATTAGACAATCTATTGTCCTTGAGAATACCCTATAATTATATACTATGTTCAGCTGCCTTTGAATGGTTGTCCCGTGAAGGGACACGAATCGGGGTAATTAAATGCAGCCCATAATATCTACATTGTGCGATTTGGCAATGCTGGGTATTTTATGTCCTACGTTCAAATCGTCGCCAAGGATTTGCACGTCCTTCCGCATTTGCCACTCGAGGATTAATTTTGTGATTTGCTACATTTCATCTCGTACTTTTTTCGGACGTTGGTCGTGTCCAGTCGCGCTGCGGCCTGTGGTACCACAGCTTAAACTTCAAGTTCGGCTAGTGCCGAGTTTGAGTTTGCTGGGAGACAGACTCGACACCATTTTTCCAATGACCTGCGGAACTTGATGGTGACTACTCGCTTCTCATGGTCCTTGTGTGCACCTGTACTTTCCTCACTTATCTCTTCAATTCTACATTCACATGTGATTTGATCCTTACGTGCGTTAAGCAACTTAAGCCGAACTTAAGCGTGCCCCGTTGTTCCTATTTTCGCAGGCACGGTGTCATGTCCCTAGAGAATAGAGTAAACATAACAGACACAGACGATGCTGTCATTCTCCCAATCTCCTCAAATACACTCTGGCACTTCTCTCGCACCACTCACGATGCCGTGATGAAGAGAGACAACTGGCGGGCCAAGTCATTCCCCGGAGGGCCGGTCCGCTCTGCCGCTCCCATAACAACGACGTGACGGATCACGGGACCGCATGAGATAGTGAACCCAAACATATGATAATTAAACGCCATGACCCCGCAGCATCGCCCCACCATTTATCGTTTTCATGGACAAAAGCTCAACCACGGCCCAGGACCATTTTCTTAAAGTCATTAACGATGAAACCAAAGTATCGGAGCAGGTTACCCAAGAGCTGAAATCTCGTCGTAACGCGCTTGTCCCAATCTCGCGTCTGCCCCCCGAAACCCTCGTCAAGATATTCTCACTTTTGTCCTTCCCCGCAGATGACTCCGAATATCTGGAATGGATAAGTGTCACTCATGTTTGCCGTCGATGGCGCGAGGTCGCACTCTACTCCCCCTACCTTTGGAACCACATCAATTTCACCAAGCTGACCCTAGCTGGGTTCACTCAGATACTCGCCCGGGCAAAGATGTCGCCCTTACACGTCGAGGCCAAGATCACCCCTCGGAGGAAGGCACGGTTTAATTCCTTAAAGAGACAACTCGAGGCCCATATGTCCCACACCCGCCACCTCAGCATTTCTGGGGAATTTCAGGCTGTGCTTGAGGGACTCATATCACCTGCTCCTGCCTTGGTATCTCTCTCCTTGACAAGGCCATCTCGTCCACATTCATCGTCACAACTTGAATGCATCATCATCCCAGATTCTCTTTTCAACGGAACCGCACCCAAGCTCACGCGCCTCGAGCTGCTCGGCTGTCGTATCAGATGGAAGTCGCCACTCCTCAAGGGCCTGCAAACCCTCAAGATACGAAAGCTCTCTGCGCAGGAGATGCCGACTCTCGAAGATTGGTTGGACGCTTTGAACGAAATGTCCCAACTTAAAACGCTTATCCTCGACAACGCCACCCCTACTATTTCCGTTGACAACCCACACAATTCTGAGCCGCAACGCACAGTTACCCTCCATTTCCTCACTCACTTCACCATCGCTGCTTCAGTGAGGGATTGTGCGCTCGCACTCGCACATCTCGTGTTGCCTGCTCTCATTTCGCTGTGCGTGGACACCGAATCTCAATCCCGGGATGGTGATGACGTACGATTAATCATCCCATATATTGCTCGAAATGCCCATGGGCCACAGGACACCGCACCACTTCAGACCATACTATTCAGCGGGGGAGAAACGTTTGCCGAAATCGTCGCGTGGCCCGCACCTGATGCCGACGTCGATGTTTGCGATTCTGTCACGTTGATGAAGGTCGCGGTCTCTGCACGTCTGGTTCTGTCTGTCACATCTGACAGTGGGTGGCGTGACGGGATGGAGACAGTCGTATTGGATCCCATGTTGTCCCATCTACCCTTGAATGCCATCTCGACGCTTTCAGTACAGAACGATACAGAACTCAGCAAGGAGCTCTGGTTCAGTCATGCGCCACGGCTGACTAAGCTCAATCGGGTTCTCCTGGTTTCCGATGCAGTTAGGGCATTTGGAGAGATGCTCGAGGAGGATGCTCCACCCGATGGTCTGCCGCGGCTCCCACAGCTGACAAAACTTATCCTTTCCAAGGTTCCGCTGACTGCGCCCACGACTTACCATCTATGCGATATGCTCGTAAAACGGAAGGAGCATGGAGCTCCACTGGAGGCCCTCGATTTACGCACCTGTATTGGGCCTGAACGTGCAATTCAGTTGCTCTCGGAGATCGTGAGCAACGTACAAAGTCCCGCGAGATCTCTGATGGTGGGACACTCAGCGTTTTTTGATTGGGATTTGGGAGTCAAGAGTTGGCCCCTTCGGGGCAGAGGAGACTCGGACACGTCACACACGTGCCGACGATGATGAATATCGCGATGGTCCTGGTCCTTGGTGTGGCTCTACGGACGAGGGTGATGAGGAGGAGGTCGAGGATGAATTGGATAACTATGACAACGAGTAATACACTGACCCATACATCGACGATCTCAAGTCGAGCCCAAGTTTCTCATTGTTTTGAACTAGGAAACACGTCCCCGATCGATTGTCCTCGAGAATACCCCATAATGTAAATAAGTATACTGTGCTATGTTCAGCTGCCTTTGAATGGTTTGGCCGGTCTCTTCGAATACACTAGCATTTTTCTCGTACCACTCACGATGCCGATACCAATGCCGATGCTGAGGGGAGCATGGGCGTATCTCAAGGACTGTCCCACCGACTTTTGAGTATCTCTCGGCATCGAGGACTCCCAATGCAGCGCACCACCATCGAACGATGTGTTCTGCTTTTTATCTCCGCATACGGACCGCGCTGGTCAACGACATCTGGGATGTGTATGAAGCACTCCGGCGTGGTGGCGTCAAAACCACACCGTCCATGCGTCTTTTTCGGCAAGGTTGCATTGCCAGTTCTCCTGTGCTATGAACAGAAGGAGTTTTCAAATGCTGTGAAAAGTATGAGTATGAATGTAGACAAAAAGCAGCTCAGTATGATGATACAATGCACGGAACCTCCTGTAGCATGGCCAACTTGGCTGGTTCGCAAAGGTTAGATCGGGCTTCAGAATCAGATGTCAGATTTCCCAGTTCTTTGACAGGCGACGGATCCGATGCAATCAATTCTTCACGTGGGAGCCGTCGAATGGGAACACAGATTGCAATTACTCCTTCAGGTATTCATCTATGTACACGGACTCTGACGACCTCGAGCTCGAGCTTGTAGTCCCCGTGACTGGTGAGTTGAAGTTGTGAAGGCCGAGGAGTTGACCACAGGATCCGGGTAGAGATAGAATGTATGCTCCACTAGTATCAGCGAGATGACGTCTATTAGAACACAACTACAGTACCACAACTGGCGCAGTTCGCTTGAAAACCTGCCGCATCCGATATGAGCACTACTACTGCGCGAGAAAATCATAACGGATAAACCCACAAGCAAAGCCACGCAAAACATTAACGCACACATACCTCATCCCCTGTAACCTCAAAGCACATGCCACATCATTGCAAGTGTTTTCGATTAAACTTGGGTGTCAAGACTGGCTACCCGCGCGAGCACGAACTCCATCCGAGATCATCATGGAGCCGCTCCCACCGTGGCACCCATTTTATGATGGCACCCTGTCGCGCTATTACCGCGCTCGTCTTCTGCACCACAGTCGACGCTACAGAACGATAACCTTAGTTATGGGGATAATAACATGGTTACAAACACTACTTCACACATCACCAACAGTTTCATGTACATATTAGAAGTGCTACGTGGGGTTTTGTACCCCGAAGCGCACAATAATCGACTCCAAAAAAAAAAAAAGCCGCAGCCGATAGTACCCGAGCATGTGACCTTCCAAACCCACGTAAACCGTGTTTCACCGTCTGCTAATTCCACTAGTGTTCCATTTACTTGTTTCATGCTCTGGGCTTGAAGCTTGAACCACCACTTCGGTTGGATGCCGTAGGTAATGAGGTCGTAGATAAACCATGACCAGGCAATGAGCTCAGGGAGCAGGTACGCTGACATTTTGTTCTTCCATCTCCCTCCAACAGACAACCACGACGTCCGTCCAGCACTGTCGACACGGAAATCAAGTGACGTCCTGAATCTGAAATGCCCGAGCTTCGTCTAGAGTTCAAGGAGGTCCGAGATTCCTACCTTCCCAACGCCCCAGACAAACCCCGGACCGTATTGTTTGTGGGACCTTTCTGCGTGCGAGCTCCGACTTGCGTCCCTGCGTCGTGAGTACCTTTGACACTGGTGAATATCCTAAACGGCGACGCAACTCTGGTCCGCCGCGCAAACATATCACACTTGGCGTATACACAGTGAGCACGAGTCCGCATCTGTGTAGACAGCATGTGGCATGAAACCTTAGCTATGACCTAGTATATGTGGGCCTACTGTTTGTAACATCATCGGATTAGCGATTACGATAGTAGGACCGCGATGAAATGAGAGAACGCGGCACAGAGGGCCGGACCGGCCTGCCGCTCAAAACCGACGGCGGATCACGGTCACGCGACCGCGTACAGAGAGTCACGAACGCCGCGCCGCGCCGCGACGCGACATCGTCCACTCATCGTCCCAACCACTGGTACTCATCGTTTTCATGGACACAAGCTCGGCCACAGCCCAAGACCATCTTCTTAAAGCCATTGAAGATGAAATCAAAGTGTCGCAGCGGATTACCCAAGAGCTAATATACCGTCGTAATGCGCTTGTCCCCATCTCGCGTCTGCCTCCTGAAACCCTCGTCGAGATATTCTCACTTTTGCCCTTCGCCGCAGATGACTCCAAATATGTTCCTCATCTTGCACGGATACGTGTCACTCATGTTTGCCATCGATGGCGCGAGATCGCACTCTACTCCCCCTACCTTTGGAACTACATCAATTTCACCAAGCTGACCCCCGCTGGCATCACCGAGATACTCGCCCGGGCAAAGATGTCTCCCTTACACTTCGAAGGCGAGATAACCCCTAGGAGCAAGGCACGTTTTAGTGCATTAAGGAGACAACTCGAGACCCATATTTCCCACACCCGCCACCTCACCCTTTCTGGAGAATTTCACGCTGTGCTTGAGCGACTCAAATCACCTGCCCCTTCCCTGGTATCTCTCTCCTTGACGAAGTCATGTCGTCCCTATATATCGTCACAATGTATCATCCCTGATTCCCTTTTCAATGGAACCGCACCCAAGCTCACGCGCCTTGAGCTGCTCGGCTGCAGTATCGGATGGAAGTCGCCACTCCTCAAGGGCCTGCAAACCCTCAAGTTGACGCCCTCTGCTCAGGAGAAGCCGACGCTCGAAGATTGGTTGGACGCTTTGAACGAAATGTCCCAACTTAAAACGCTTATCCTTGATAGCACCACCCCAGCTATTTCCTATGACAACCTACACATTTCTGAGCCGCAACGCACAGCCACTCTCCCTTCCCTCACTCACTTCGATATCACTGGCTCTGCGGGGGATTGTGCGCTCGCACTCGCACATCTCGTCTCGCCTGCTCTCATCTCGCTGCACGTGACCTCCGAATCTCAATCCTGGGCCTGGGGTGGTGATGACGATGACGTACGATTGCTTATCCCATATGTTGCTCGAAATGCCCATGGGCCACAGGACACCGCACCGCTTCAGACCATACTATTCAACGGGGAGGACGGGCGCGCCGAAATCGTCGCGTGGACCGCACCTGACGCCGATGTCGAGGTTTGCAATTCAGTCACCTTGATCAAGGCCGCGGTCTCTGCACGTCTGGTTTTGTCTGTCACATCTGACCATGGGTGGCGCGACGAGACGGAGACAATGATACTTGATGCCATGTTGTCCCACCTACCCTTGAATGCCATTTCGATGCTTTCCGCACAGAACGATACCCGACTCAGCAAGGAGGTCTGGCTCAGTCATGCGCCGAGGCTGACTAAGCTCAATCGGGTACTCCTGGTTCCCACTGCAGTAAAGGCATTTAGAGAGATGCTGGAGGAGGATGCCCCACCCAATGGTCGGCCACGACTCCCACAGTTGACAAAACTTATCCTTTCCAAAGTTTCGCTGACACTGCTCAGGACTCACCATTTATGCAATATGCTCGTAAAACGGAAGGAACGTGGGGCTCCAGTGGAGGCCCTCGATTTACGCACGTGTATCGGGACAGAACGTGCAATTGAGCTGCTCTCTGAGACTGTGGGCAACGTGCAAGGTCCCGCAGAAACTCTGAAGGTGGGACACCCAGCATTTTTCGGTTGGGGAGGAAGCGTCAGCCCCTTCGACGAAGAGGAGGAACTCCCCGACAGTGATGGATATGACGAATGTCCTGGCTCTTGGTATGACTCAATGGACGAGGGTAGTGAGAGAGATGAGGAAGAATCCGATGACTATGATGATGACTAGTACTCTGACCCATACATCGACCATCTCTAGCCGAGCCCTTGTTTCTCTTCGTTACGAACTAGAAAGCACGTCCCGATCTATTATCCTCGAGAATACTCTATAACGTGAATACATATACTTTGTTCAGCTGCCTTTGAGGGGTTGGCCCATGAAAGACCACGAATAGGGGTAATTGAATGTAGCCCATAACAAGTACACTGTGTGATTTAGCAAAGCTGGTATTTTATGTCTTATGTTCAAATCATCGTCAAGGATTTGCACGTCTTGCCATATTTCACATTCGAGAATTAATTCTGTGATTTGCTTTACATTTCATCTTATACTCTCTTCGGAGGTTGGTCGAGTCCTAGCTTGAGCTTGA